>OAVV01000104.1_pt1 | contig 96740 bp, 75 predicted proteins | sample 1501401 | NCBI WGS metagenome assembly OAVV01 (sample SAMEA2580098, study PRJEB22360) | human gut metagenome | biome: human gut; feature: human-associated habitat; material: faeces | place: Denmark | collected 2008/2010 | reverse complement strand
AACCTGACAGGGAAGAGTAAGCTGTTAAATAGGCCAGCCATACATTTCCACCTGCGTCATATTCGCTGTCTATATCAACGAGATGAACCTGCACCTGATCCTTTTGAACAGCCTGCACGACTCCTGTATACATCTTTCCGGATATTTGAGTATTTGATACTGTAGGCTGTGTAAAACTCTTTTCCGTTGATATGCATACAGTACTAATTAACATACCGCTCTCTAGTGATGCAGATATTCCTGAAACCTTCTGATTTCCACTTCCAAGAGAAATTGCTTCTCCAAGAAACATATATTGTGTTGTTTTTATATTTGTTCCCAACATATCCTGTGCCATAAACCCTTTACTAGACAGATTTCCGGATTCTGTATGTAATTCCACATCTGCTAATGGATATGTTTTTCCCCTTTTGGGAATACCTATTGTAAACACAGGTACACGTGCATTGATTGATGTAATAACTGGCGCATTCAATCTGGATGCCATTCTCTTACAGAATTCCCATGCAGTTTCGTTACATTGTACAATAATGCTGCCAGTCGCGCGGTCTGTTACCTGCATCTGTATCATTGCCTGTCCGGCAACTGACTGAGTCATAATTTCTTCATATGTCTTGCTTGTATTTTGATAACTCTTATTTTTCTTTTCATAGTCCAATAGAACACTTGTGGATGTAACTACCAGTTGCACCACTGCATAATTACTCATTTTTTGCATCCCCACACTGGTTGCGACTCCATAAAAAAGAACTGCCGGCTGCCCCTGTGCTGTTGTTGATATCTTAACCGCAGTTCTCTCGTCTGCGCGATTCATATAATCCTGTGCTGCTTCTATTGACATTTCACCGGAAATATTAGCCGTTGCATGTTCATTTATATTATGTCTAATCTCCAGCCCCAATAATCTGGTAAACGCTGCCCCCTCTACCTGTATGTTCAAATATGTAATTGGTTCCATTCCTAGCCTCCTAAACGCCTCTCTCTTATCTTTACTCTTCTTCTGTCTTTATCACTTCTATACTGCGAATTATTTCCTTCGCCATAGGAATCATTCTTTTCTTTAATTTACTCGGAAAGTTTATTGTTCCAAGCAATAGCTGCCCATCTATACTTACAAAATACTGTATGTTGTAAACCATCATATCCACTGCTCTGGATACAAAGGCAAGCATTCCTATATGGATGGAATCGCCATTGTCATCTACCTTTTCCTCTACTATCTTCTCTACAATTGTGACTTTGGGCCCAACAGCCTGCAGTATCTGGGCTGATGTATCTACAAACTGTTTCATGTCACTATCAGGGACTTTATGAACAGTCTGACTTAATGCCATCTGGAAATTAATATCTTCCCCTGCAAATACATGGCTTGGTGCGTTTCCGGCAGGATAAATCAGTGTCTTGATATCATCTGCTAACCGGAAGAAATTTTCCGGCATATATATACTCACTTTCAATTCAGGTATCTGCCTTCTTTCAAAATGGGTTTCAACACCAATAATATGCACTTTCTCATCATAAATAGATTCCTGTGCCTCTGACTCCTGGTTTTTGTTTGCTTCTGATTTCTTTTCTGCCTGTTCGATTTCTTTTTTCTTCTTTAATATTTCTTCATCCTTATATTCCATAATTTAATTCCTTCTTTTACTAATCTACAATAATGCGTCTTTCCATTCCTGCTGAAACCGGTCTGTGTTCTATTCCCTGTTTGCCTACATTTCGTAATACTTCCTGTAATCCTCTGTAAATATCAAGGTTACTCATTTCTGTATATCTTCTCTGTAATCTGGATGCTATATAAAACTGGATTGCCTCCCGATTCATACTCTTACTGTCCAGTGACAGTATCTGCGTAACAAAAGCAATATCTGCAGGATCTTTAACTCCTTTTTTCATAGCCTCTGTGGCAAACTCTTTCAGTACCCGATTAGAAATTGTTGGATTTTCATATCCCGACCATTGCGCATAGATTTCATTTATTGTATCAAATTCTGTTGTAAGGTCTTGAAAATCCCTGTATTTATTACGAAGTAATGCTCCATCCTGTAAGCGGAATCTGCAAATTTCTATTTTGTCTTTATTTTCCTGCACATCTGACGCTAATTCAAGCTGCATATCACCAATCAGGAAATTTTTAGCCTTATTCATATTCCCAATCCGGATCCGTAGAACCTGCCATTGTTTTCCCGGATTCACTACAATATTCATTTCCTTAGACAAGAAATACAGCCTCTGTCCATATATCAACATTCCTTTATGAATGTAGAGCATATTTCCTGACATTGTTACCTGACACCCTGATAAAATCCCATCAGAATATCCTGTATAGCTTAAATTGCCAAGGTCTACTGCATATCCTTTTAAAGCTTCTAACATCTCCTGTGTTAATACAGAACCTTTTTCAAATATAGGTATTTTAAATCCTGCCACTTTTTCTCTCCCTTTTTATAAAATTTCTATTTCATCAATGAGTGTCGTCTGTGCCTCTCCCAACACTGCAAAATGATTTTCCCAGAATATCCTCACTCCATAATCCAAAGGAAGGAACAATTCCTTTATCATATTGATCAGTTCTTCATCCGCATGGTTATCCTTTCGGTTCATATACAGATACAGTTCTTTCTCATCCAGTTCATTCTTGTAGACGATACCTGTTTCCATGACAGCCACCAGTGTCTCTGTAAAGATGCCCACTGATGCACCATTTCTTTGCTGTTGTCTGAGAGAATGGGCTATATAATACTTTTGCGAATTAGACAGCGGGGCAAATATATCCCTGATCTGTTCTCCATACTCGCCCCGCTCTATTGCTGACCATCTCTGCCGTATTTCATATTCCTGATAAGTCACACCACTTTTGTAGGTAAGTGCTGTCAGATAATGCATGTAGATGTCAAAAAGCCATTCCCTGTGTTTCTCTGAAATGTTCTGATTACCGAATAATGGCTGCATGATGCGGTCATAACGATAGAAGCTGTTCATGGTAATATGTGTCAGCCCATCGGACGTCTGTTGTATTCCATTTGCAGCATACTCGCTGTAAGGGCTGTAGCTTTCTGCCTGATGATACCGTATCTTGTCCTTGTCCCTGCTAATGGTATTCCACAGTTCCTCCATCCCTGTTCTCCTCTCTGTTCCTGATTACTGTAATTCTCCTACACAGTGAAATTCAGGTATCTGCCATTGTACTTTACTTACAAGGAAACTCATGACATCCTGATTCAGATAGCACTCTCTGTCTTTTGCCTGAAAAAGGAATACCATATAGGGTCTTTTCGTACTGACTCTGATTTCATCTTCTATAAAAGCATCCATACCGTATGTCTCATAGTTCCTGTTGATGTATTCCTGCTGTACTTTAATATCAAGCAGTTCCACATAATTTTCATAGCCCAACTGTGAAATATATCTTTTCACCTCAGCATAAGTATGAATGCAGTTGAACTGTTGCTGCTGATTCACATTTCCAAATACGGGATATTCGTATATATTTTTATTTCTGACATCATATTCCATTTCTACAAGCTGCCATCTGACAGGATCCATTGCATCACACAAAATATGCATATCACCATCCAGACGATACGTGTTCCATATCTTAACATTAGAGTTAGCTGCCAGATAATCTCTTCCCTCTTTAAAATGTCCCTTATAAATACAATGATCATAATGAATCTGGTCTATTGTAAGTTCCGGATAAGCACCTGTTTTCTCCTCTACCATTCTGATATTCCATACGGGAATCAGGTCAAAATGTGCATATTGCTTATATTCTTCAAAATCTACTGTAATCTTCTGTATCATTTCATCTGCCGGACACTGTGTCTTTACGATTTTTACATCAAAGAACTTGTATAAATATGGTGCACATACTGTATTCCAACTTACCGCATTCTGCATGAATGCATCATATAATTTCTGTACCTTCTGCAGATACGACTGATTTCTTTCTATGGAAAAGAATGCCGGATACTCCCCATCCTGGGTATATACGATTCCTTTGAAAGTTCTCTTTTCACGCTCTATCTGCTGTATCTGTGCATAGCTCATCTTGAAAAATACTTTGAGCACTGCATATGGATTGCCCTGTGACAGTTGTTCCTTCATTTCCTCAATATCAACCTGCATATCCGCCAGATCCCCATACTGCATGGGAACCATTGCTTCCTCTGTCAGATCAATACGATCCTTGCGTGCTATCCCTGTTATTACCTCATAGCGGCCTTGCTGCTTTTTTGAAGTCTGTTCAAGTCTGTTCTCTATTTCAGCCATATATGCAGAAGTCTGTTCATAAAAAGGTACCAATGTTTCACGCATTACCTCTTTTAAAGCACGTCTTTCTCCCTCATCACTGATTTCCATGAGCCTGTCTGCTATATATTTTTCAAATTGAAAATCCGGTCTTAAAAAATTCTCTTCCACGAAATCTCCCTTTTCTATAAGATTGTTACTTTATCCTGTCTGACTACGTTATTATCTTCATCATTAAACTCAATAAAGAAAGTACAATTCTCCTGTTTTTCATCTAATTTGTAAGTAATGCTCTCACCATCCTTGAGAATTGCATTCAGCGTATTCTTATCCCCCGCACTCCACATGGCTATTGTGCTTCCGGGTCTGTGCTGGAAGAACTGTGCAATCAGATTTTTCTTAAAGTCCTGTGTCTCATATTGTATCATCCGCTCCATATAGGTACTTGTCTGTACCATAGAGCATGATAATCTGTAGTTTCTATGATAGGAAAATACTCTGTCTGTAAGAACTGTCATCTTACCCTGATGCTGTCCGAACAGGAAACCTCTGCTCTTTTGCAGTGCTTCTTCCAGAATTTCCTGAGAATATTCTATTGTCTCACTTAACATGGCTGAATAAATAATCTGATTATGATTTTGGGCTGTCAGTCGGTAGCCTACTCCAGGCTGTGTGTCATCAATTCCCTTACGGTAATATTTCTTAAGATACTGTGGACACTGGCATGCTGCCACGATTCCGGCAGCAATATAAGAAGCTCCGATTCCTATTTCATCTAACCAGAGTATCTTGTCCCCTGTTACTTCCATAGTCTCCGTAAGGTCATTATATGCCACTTGTCTGCCTATTGTAAGACATGCCTGTTCTTGAGGAATCACTATGAAATTCGGATAGCATGGAATAAGATAATCCTGCGCATTTACGTGCTCCAGCACAGACAGGGACTCATTGATTCCGTCGATTCCATTTTTTTGAAACTGCGAGAAAGTATTTTCTTCAACCAGTGCCAGACTTAAGAAGCTCTGTATTTTGTATTTTCCCAGAATATCCAGCAATAATGCTATTTCTTCCGGTTTATTTCTATCGTACTGGAAGCGTTCTCTGTTGGAACGGAAGCGTTCTCTGATATTAGTCATGCTCTCTCTTCCGGCCGATATCATATTAGGGATAATTGCATACCACAGGGTCTGATGGTAGAAGTTCTTGGAATTTACTGTATTAAGATAGACATCCAGCTTCTCTCTGTTCTTTTCATGCAATAATTCTTCTATCCGGAAATTGGCTATGACCAGAGATGGTTTCATCCCATCTGTATCCTGATATTGACCAAAAAACTCCTTAATTCCTAACATAGTCTCCATAATGGGCTTAGCTTCTATCCAGAATTTTCGTATAATATCCGTATATAGATTGCAATAATCTTCATAACCCTTTTGGATCATTTCAAATTCTTTATTATTGTAATATACATTAAGCATGAAGCAATCCAGAAATAACTGCTTATTTTTGACGGGTTTATGATGTTGTGCTTCCTCCATACACTGTATGATGGATTCTTCAAAATCATCAATATCCAATGCGATTTGATCTGCCTGCACATATCTGTATCTGGCAGCTTTTCTGATGACACGTATCTGCATCTTACCATAATCATTCAGAATTCCTTTATCCCTGCCTCTGTCCCTATCTGACAGTGTAAGAATATGACAGGTATCCTTTATATAGCTGGTAAGCAGAAAAATGCCATCATCATATTGTAATATCAGCTTTTGTACCTTTCTTCGTATAGCTTCGGTAAATACACCGCCCTGCTGCTGTACTTCCTGGATAATCTGATTTCTGACATCTATAAAGGTATTGGTATCTTCCTTTGGTATCATATTGTCCAGAAGATCCATAAAACCGGTCAAAATATATTTCTTTCTCTTTTTCGCCTCCATAATATATACAAGCATGGAGAAGAGCGAAGCCTCTTCATTAAGCGATATATGCTCCTCTCCACTGCCCAGATGCCCTCTGGAGAACTGTACGGTTCTATGATTGGTATCCAGCAGCATATTAACTCCGGGTGCGAATTTCTTTATAAATTCATCAAAGGAATTTACCTCCAGTCTCCTGTTGATCTCCCACAGTTCGTCATCAGTAAGACTTTGCCGTCCATTCTGTTCTCCGATCAACTGCAATAAATCACCTACATCCGGATTCACTTCTTCAAATAAAATCGTTCTATTCGTCTGCTGCATATTTCAATCCTTTTCTTTTACTTCATTCCATCAAAAAAATCCATTTCCCAGCTGTCATTTTCAAATGCATAAAATGCATCCTTACCCAGTTGAAGCACATTCTGCATTCTCCGCACAGGCACTACCCAGAATCCCCACTGATCCTGTGCAGCAAATACAAAGAATTTTACTTCATTTTCCCGAATGACATCAAAATCATCCTGTATAAAATAAGAAGCATAGTTTTCATATTTTGCCACAATATTCTCATACGTGGTATTATGATAATCCTCTTCATGAGAAGTATAGGTATAGCGATATTTTAAATTACCACTTCCATCTTTGAGGAATAATTCCAGTTGCCTGATTCCGCTGTGTCTTGAAAGATAGCCAAAGGTCTGGGTTCTGTCCAGGCTGTATATGAGCATCTTCTCCTCATTCTCATGTGTGTAGCCGCTGATAGAATAGGGTATTGCCGGAACACTGTATTGCAGTGTAACATCTGTATAACCCATTTTGCGCGCATTAACATACTGAATGGCTCCTCTTACGCAGGTAAGTTTGAGATCCATCAGATTGTGATTATCCTTGCTCTGCTGCTTGAATTCAATGCTTTTACCAGGGACAAATTCCTTCAGTGCTTCTCTGAAAATGTCAATCTTACAGGACTGTCCCGTTAATTTGATCATGGAATAGTGCTCCAACTGTCTTTTCTTATAAAAGTCATTCAGAAATTTATTCACGATTTCATAAATATCAGCTTTTAACAACAATTCTATTTCCTTGATATTGAACACAACATCCGGGAAACTGTGTTCATATTCTAAGTGACCTGACGGTGTTCGTACCACCAGATTCCAACGCTCGATCTGTGTTACTCTCAGATCCCCCTCTTCTTTATCACTGCTGCTGAAGCTGTTACGAATCACGCCTTCATTCATGTAGAACTCTTTCTTCATCCTGTCTGCAATATCAAACAGGAAATAGAAATTATTCTTTATCATGAAATATTCATCTCTGGTACTGTTCTCATATTTCTTAAATTTGGTTGGAATGATCTGTTCTGCTGCTTCATAAGCTTCCTCCAGTCTGCGGTATACCTCATCTTTACCGAACTCATCCACATAACGGAAGATATCTTCACTTGCCACCTGTATGATATCATCTATCCGCAATAATTCCTGATGCGCATAGTGAGCAGCAAACATGATCTTAATATATTGCATGATGCGGTATGTAATGTTGTTACCGCCAAAATTCGTATCACCATTTTCATAGGTAGTTTCTATATTGACTTTATAAGATACATTATCATTGTCGATAATGAATCTGCTGGATGCAAGGTCTGTCGTACCACCGCCGCAGTCAATAATAAGCGCTTCTGTCTGTTCCCCCGGATAGAAACGTTTCTTCTCTATCATGTTATGGATAGAGTTATAGATTACCGCTGTTCCTTCGTCGAGCATATGCTTCGTATCAATATCATAATCATAGAGTAACTCCGTAAACATCTGGTTATACTGCTGTTTAAGTTTGACCGGACTTGTAAGATGCAGATGACGGAAACGACATTTGAATTGCTGTTGGGCGCACTTGATCACATACAGAAGGTATTCTCTGATAATGGAACCTCTGGTGACCATCAGGGTATTTCCCTTTTTATCGATAATTTCCTGCATCTGGTCATAGCTGTTGACCCAGCGCTTCATCTCATAGAACATACTGAAGGATTCATCATAATACTTGATTCTGGTGTCCTTCTGCGCCTTATATCCAAAATGATATTCTATTCTGTCGGCATTGCTGCAATCTGCCACACATACCAATGTAGGCAGCATAGGAACCCACTTCTTACCATCTTTTGCATTATCGAGAAACTGAACTATATTTACTGCGTCCAGTTTAATTCCTTCATTTAAAAGGTCATTATTGTCATGTCTCTGAATATATCCATAATCCAGATATGCTCCTGCCGTTGTATTGGAAGTACCGAAATCTATTGATAAAATAGCTTCTGTTTCTTCTACATCACGTACTTCCAGATCAGCAAGTGGTATTTTATAATAATTGATAATTACGTTCTGTTTCTGTTCAATATCATAATAATACTGGTATAAAATATCTGATTCCTTTTTTTCAAAGAACATCAGATAATAAAATTTATGATCGCTTGGCAGGATAGGCTGGCTTCCATCTCTTTCCAGATAGAACTTCTCGGGCTCCATTCCATCACTGACCAGATTAAGAATAGAGCAGATGGCTCCATCTTCACTAACCAGAAGAACATTGGACTCTACCAGATGATTGACTACGACTTTTGAAATATCATCCTTCTTGCTTCTGTCTATTCCTACCTGATATTTGTCATAGAGTGTCAGATCCAGATCATTATACAGAATAAGTCTGGCAGGATTATGTATGGTTCCTTCATCTTTAAGGCATGTACCCTTTTTGCGGAACAGAAGATTGGAGAGTCTGTCCATTCCTCCTTGTGCTACACGCCTGATGAGCAGTGCCTCTTTTTCTCCTCTGTATCTTAATATAGTCTCTATCAGTTCATACCGATTTAATGGATCTGTAATTCCCTTGATGATCATTTCCTTGGTACAGATATCTCTTAACTGATAGGTAGTCATTTCCTCGAGATCTTTTCTCTTATATGTATTGGAATACTGCTTAACCGGAGCATTATCCAGATATAAGGAATAGGAATGTTTCCCTGCCATACTCCTTCTCCCTTCTGTGCGTATCTTATGGTGTATTCTGTTCGTTCATTGTCTGCTTAATAGCAGCTATTGTATTCGTAATAGATGTTACGACATCTGTTTTGCCCAGATTACTATATATGGATTTGGCTGTATTGAGTTCTTCTATGGCATCTGCATTGCTGCCATAGCCCATATAAGTCATTGCATCCAGAACAGCCTGCAGAGCCTTCTGTTCATCATCTCCATAGAGCAGCTCCTCCAGCTTGGCATCTATAGCATTGACCTTAACAGAATTGCCTGTCTTGACATAGACTTCTCTGGCGCTGTCATATGCTTCCTTTGCCTGCTGTGTATTGCCCTTATGAGCCGCCTGTGCTGCTGCCTGCTCCAGATTTACTGCCTCTGCTTCTGCTTCCTGATTGGTCTGGTTGCTGAGCTTCTCATTCACATTGCTGATCTTTACAGTCAGGGCAGAAATAGCAGCATCTGCCTCTGGAATGTTATAGCTGGTCTTTGCCAGATTATACATATCCATCGCTGTGTTATAATCGGTGAGAGTCTGGGAATACATGCTCTGGTTAAGGGATTCATCACCCTTCGACTCATAGTTTTTGCCATCTTTCATTGCCTTCCTGCCATTTGAGGTATTCAGATAATCGTCTGCTACATTACGATTGGTTGTATCATCAATGCCATCTACTGCCTTGGATGCTGCCGTAAAAGCCTCTACTGCTTCATCATAATTGAGCGCCTCGAGCGTATCAATGCCATTCTTCATGTTATCCGCATATTCCTGATAGGATAGCATAGCATTGAGATAGGATATGTCTTCACCATAATCCTCTTTGAGTGTATTTACATTGCTGATAGCTGATGTGAATTTGTTAGATGCTTTCTTGTATTCTCCCTCTGTCAATGCCTCCATTGCCTCTGACAGATAGCCGGATATGGCATTATATAACTCTACCTTCCTCGCATGTCTGTACGCATCTGTTCCTTCCTTGGCATTGATCTTGTCTGCCAGTGTGATTGCCGCATCGAACTGTCCATAAGCACCTGTATAATTGACCTCATTCAAGTATAAGATGCCTCGTTCCTCGTACTTGAGCATTTGCCTGATATTTTTCTGATTAGAACGATATCTTGCAAAACAAATAAAGAATACGATTACTGCCACTGCCATGATAACAGACAGGATGATCTTGATCATTTTTCTGTTCTTGCTGGCTTTGGGATTACGATACACTTTATTTACAAATATTGCAGCAATCGTATAATTCTCCAATACTCCCTGCTGTTGGCTGAGTACAACGTCTTCGAGATTAGTGCATACCTGTTCCGGTTCTGATACACCATCCGCTGCGTCAAGCAGCTCCGCATCTCCTGCACTTTCCCAGATGCCTCTTGTATACAGGCACAGAATGTCTCCATCATCCATCTTTCTTTTGGCTGAAATGACCGGACTGAAATGTCCGGACTGTCCCAGATAGCAATACAGGTTGTGACGTTCTTCGTGTGTTTCCAGTTGATCCAGGGATATCTCTGATTTATCTGCCATATTCTGACTCAGGGATGTATCCTTGGTACGATATTTAATGCGTCCGTTTCTCATCAGCACCAGCCTTGTATTACCTGCATGTGCCCACCGTACATTCTTGTAATCACTGATTACTATGACTATGCTTGCTTCCAGACGCATTTCCCTGGCTTCTTCAAGAAGGGCGTGATGTGCTGTCATCATATACTGCCTGAGTTTACTCTTGCTGATTCCCGGGTCTTCGGAGAACGTTGTAATAACTGCTGTAACTGCTGTCCTGGCACTTTCTCTTTTCTCGTCTGTATCAATACCATCAGCTATACAGTAGCATGCATAATCTTTAAGCTCTACAAACGCAAAATAATCTGCATTATGCAGATAGCTGCCTGGTTCAGATATGAACTTTGTTTTAAATTCAGAATTTTCTTTACGCATCTGTGTCTCCTACTTTACTTCCAATATAATAATCGTGGAGTTATCCTTGCTGTTGACCCTTTTATTTTCTATTGCCTCCATGATCATTTCTGCTTTTGCCTGGGCAGTTCCCTTTCTGCTCATGATATTCTCCAGTTCAATCTGCCCTATGACCTCTACTCCGTCAGAATATATGAGTATCTGATCCTTCTTCCTGAGAAGAATGGGTCTGTCGGATTCACTTGCTTTCTTAAAGCCATCATAACCCAGATAATTGACAAGTCTCTTATCCATGGGGCCTCCCATAGCAGCTTCTTTGTTAATTGCACCCGCAAGATACTGGTCTTCCAGCCAGTTCTTTACATTCTCCTTGCGGTTAATCTCGATAAGTCTCTTATTTCTGATCACAGCGATATTACTGTCTCCTACTGAGGTCCAGTACATCTTGCCTTCTGTAAGTACTACTGCAACTGCTGTCGTGCCTCCTCTGGCTTCTCCGAATTCATCACGGATCCTGCTATTGGACAGCACTGCCGATGTCTGAAAATAATAACTGATATTATCCGTTGCATTTCTTCTCTCAAATTCATCCAGATAAGTTTCTACAGCTATTTTACTGGCGAGATTGCCATTGATATATCCGCCTATTCCGTCTGCAACGATTGCCATGACTCCATATGGCATAATGCTGGTCGCAAAGGAATCATCCTGCTTCTCTCTTGTTCCTATTATCTGCGCATTTCCTATTTCTACAGACAGACCACCTCCTATCGGGCTGGCTTCATTGTCCCTTCGATAGCGTAGGTACAGACAGATGCCCAATACAACTGCTATCACGCACATACATATGATTACTGCGATTATAAATCTGATATCCGTTAATAGGTCCATCATTCCTCTTATCTACTCCTGCTCTATTCTTCCCTGGAATCGGAGTTTTCTCCGTCCTTCCATTCGAAATGTTCTCCACACAGTGGAATAAAAATGAATTTGCTCTGTCCGATTTCAATAACGGAAAAGGCACTTAATGCCACAGGAGTATATACTGCTTCTCCATTGAGGTAAGCCAGTCCGGAGGAATCGCCGGGAAGCAGATAGGTGGATCTGTTCTTACTGTCATAAATAATGGCTGCGTGATTGATACGGGATATGGTATTGTCTCCAAGTATCTGAATATGCATGTTGTCTGCTCGTCCAATGAAGTTCTTACCTGCATGTATCTTATAATCCTTACCGTATTGAGGTCCTTCGATGCAGACAAGCCATCCGGTTACAGGGTCTACACTCTCTGTTGTTCCATTGATGGACATTGTCTTATCGGGATCATCTACCATCAGTCTTCGATTGTTTACCATATTGGTGGTTTCCAGATTTGTATTGCAATATGGGCATACATCCCCATATTTTCTTGCACTGTACATATGACCATTCTTACAACGATTTAATGCCATGTTCTTTCTCTCCTTTTATCTTAACTGCAGCATTGCGTTAGCAATATATATAATATCTCCGGCTTCTACTTCTACTGCTCCTACGAGCTTGACATCAAGAAGTGCGCTTTGATTTTTTTTCTTTACTCTGGTTCCATTTCTGGAATCAATATCATCCACATACCATCCGTTGTCTGTATAATTCAGGACTGCATGCTGTTTTGATATCATCTGTGCCATTGCCGAACCTGACAGATCTATATCCACCGGTTCCGCTTCTGTTCCCTTACCTATTACAATGGCGGTCTTGCCTTCTAATGACCATTTTAATAATTCATTACCCTGTTCCCCGATGAGTGCCACATAGCTGATTCTTGCCATGGCAGGCATTCCTTTCTTCTGTGCGCTGATGGGTACCTGATCGAGAGGGTTTACCTGCTGTCTGACTACTGCTGCCTGTTCTCTGTTTCCCTGTTGCAGCATCTGCGCATTGCCTTTTACTTCATACTGATCGGGCATTCTCTTATTCTTCATAAAGGTTAATCCTAATTCTGCGGCTGCCACTAACACAATATCTGCAGCTATAACAAGTATCTGCATATACAGTTCTGTATTCTGTTGTACGAGCAGTATGCTCAATGTACCTATCACAATCCATATGATTGCCTGTATGATTCCAAATATATATTCCTTTATAAATGATGATTTCATGTTCTACCTCGACCATTTCCTATAGCATTTGATTTTGTCACACAGACACAGACATAAATCTGTTCGTGAACATATAAGTTCACCACAGATTTATGTTGTCTGTGCCGGTATCGGATTCTTACATCCTTACTGTTACTTAGGCTTCATAACCTCCGTTTACTGTGATTGTACCAATCTTGTCTTTCTTCTGTCTTACGACTAATGTGAAAGTACCTACACCTTCTACATCATCATAATTCTCATTATAATCCACAACAAAGGCTGTAGGCATTGTGTACTCACGAACAACCTGTCCTGCTGCGATGGACTGTATTGTCACATTCTTATAGCACTCTGCCTTATCGGATGTGATCATAGCCCATTTTGCAAGGTCTACAGTTCCCTCTGTTCCGTCATCCAGCATTGTTAAAATCTTACCTGTAATTGTTGCTGTTACGGCTACGTCTGTTGTCTTAGCATTTGTGTCATTAGGTGTACTTACGGTAAAATCAACTGTTTTGATTGTTTCTACACCTAAAGTAGTTCCTTCAACATTTAAAATAAATCCCACTTTATAATCCTCCTGATATTATGTCTTTCCAATTACCTGTCCTGTTATGGATTAATAGGCAAATCCACCCTGGTACTGAACGGTATTGTTCTTATCCTTCTTCTGCTTTAAGGTAAGCACAAAGGTTCCGACACCTGTTTCATCAGCGAAGGTTTCTTTGTAACCTGCTACATAAACAGTATCCATGATAATCTGTCTTACTTCCTTATTACCGGATAATACATCAACAGTTACCTGACCGTAGCACTTTGCATCTTCTGCCGGAACTAATGCCCACTGTGCAATTTTCACAGTTTCATCTGCAACACCTGCGATGTTTGCTCTGATTTTGCCTACGATCTCCACACCCATTCCCAGATCTGTAGAACGGGCATTGCTGTCATTGGGAGTCTGTGTCAGGAATCTGACGGATGACACTGTCTCAAGACCTAAATTGATACTCTCTTTTGCTTCAATAGTAACTTTAAAACCCATATTCTCCTCCTTATAATGTATTGAGTTTTATATGCACTTGTTTCCTGCGGACTAGGATGCACTACCGGATGTTGCCTTGGTAACAGAAACAGTAAGATTCTTAATATTTCCGTTAAAGCCAATATTAATTTCGCACTGATTCGTAGTCTCATCGATTACGCTGTCGATTTCATCACCGCTCTGCATGATTCCATTAATGAAGCTCTTGTCTGCACTCCACAGAGATTTCTGACTCCTTGGATTATTGCCGAAGAACTTCACGACACTATCCTGCTTGAAATCATTTGTCATATATCTTAAGATTCTCTCAACATATGTGCTTACCATAGTTTTGTAAAGGGAATCAAATGCATCATCTGCCATTGCAAGTGTTCTTGCCTTATAAACTGTAATGTTCCTTACTTCCTTGCCTTCAAGCTGGCTGTTCTCTGATGCGAACATGAAGCCGAAGCCCTTTGAATTGATTGCATTTTTTATGCTGTTGGTATAACCTGTAATTTCTTTTGCCATTGTTGTGACTGTTCTGAGAGAATGATCGCCTGCTTCAATATCGTAACGTACTCCCGGATATTTAGGTGTTACATTGGAATAGAATTCTCTGAGATATTCAGGGCACTGGTAAGCAGCTACCAGACCTGCTGCAATATAAGCTGCTCCTACATATACACCCTCGATCCAGAGCTTCATGATATCTTCTCTTTCCTTGGATAATGCAGCTCCCCCCTCATCTGTGACAGTCATCTTATTGTCCAGTACGACACCGGATTTATCCTTGGGAATTACGGTGAAGTTAGGCAGACAGCAGGATACGAATTCACTATAATCCTTCTTCATCAACGGCTCGGACTTATCTACGAAACGTTCAATTCCACTGGTTGCTACATAATTGAAGGTAGTGTCTTCACCTGTCTGGAAATTATAGAACATCTGGATTCTGTACTCTTTGACCGTATCCAGCAGAGTAGCCAGAGACTCCATTGTATTGCCTGCTGCCTTCTGCTTCTGTACATTACCCTTAAAACGCTGTCTTGCTGCGCTTCTTACTGCACTTGGCTCCAGCTCTACATCAGGTACGATACCAAGCCATACCGTATTATCATAATTGTTCTTTGTATTAACTGTATTTAAATAGGTTCTCAGTCTTCCAATGTTAAGGCTGCTTACTGTCATATCAAGCTTCACATTCGTAACAAGAAGAGACGGTTTCATTCCTTTATTCTTGGTTGCATACTGTTCAAAGAACATACGCACACCAAGTAATTTCTCAACCAGAGGTTTTACTGTCTTTACGAAATCATCCTTGGCTTTCTTATAGAACTCAAGGTATGTATTGTAATTGGCAACTTCGAGTGCTGTATCGACCTGGTCATTTGTAACTGCAGTCAGAGGACAGAAAGTTCTTACAACCAGATTCTTTACATATTCTGATGGCTCTTCATTTACTTCATCATAATCATCCTGAAAAGCTTCTATCAGTCCTGCTGTATTGTCATTCTTCATGACAAGAAGCTCATTTTTTTCTTTCTTTGGAGCCTCCAGTACCTTTAATTCTCCGTTATCACCCATACTGAGCACGCCAAGCTTGAGCGTTTCATTCTGCTGTGTGGATGCAGACTGGGAGAAGAGGAGTCTGGTCTTGATATCTTCAATTGCAAGTGGAAGCATAGCCATAACATTATTATAATTTTTGCTTGCTTCTTCGAACTTGTAGTTGAGCTTGTCACCAAGATCGAGCTTTTTGGGATCTTCATCATCCAGCTCTTCATATTTGTCATACAGATAATGAATTTCCTTTCTTACCTGCTTGATATCATTCATGACCTTTTTGGGAGAGATCATATCCAGTACATTCTCAAACTTAAAGTCAACATTAATCAGTCCCTGTGCTTTTCTGGTATCAATCAGTGTAAATAACATATTCAGAAAATCATTCTGTCTGTTCAGCGGTATCTCTGATACATATTCCTCCGGGATATTCTCCGGCTTTTCCAATGTATAGAGAACACTCTGTGTATTGGCATTAAAGAATGAGTATACAACCGGCTCAAACTTATCGAGAAATTCGTCAAAGCTTCTTACCAGAAGCTTGTCATGTATCTCTTTCATCTTATCATCATTCAGGCTTTCCAGATTTTTGGTATCCCCTACTAAGGTAAGCAGGTTGAGCTTCTCCGGATTGATTTCCTCGAAGAGGATTGTTCGGTTTGTTTGTGTGATTACTTCCATAGGTTACTTAATTCCTTTCTTAAATAAAATGTGTATTATATTATGCCATCAAAACATGCTCCAGCTTCTTAAGGCTCTGCATTCTTCTGGCCGGATCCCTTTCTATTGCTCCCATGATCGCTGCCTCCAGTCTGGGTGGAACAGGATGTATCTCTGAGATATTGGGTACTTCTTCACCCTCCATTTCATCAGGTGCCGGCAGTTGATAATCTGTAAGCAGATAATACAGCAGTACACCAATGCTGTAGATGTCTGTCTGATAACCGGAGGGGCTGCCATCATAAAGCTCCGGTGCGGAATAGCCCCTGCTTACGAACTGCAGCGGCAGGCTCTCCCTGCCCTTATAGCAGGCAGAACCAAAATCTATCAGTACAACATTGCCATCCGGACGTATCATGATATTGGCAGGCTTGATATCTCTATGTATAATGCCAAGCTTATGCAGTTGTCTCACAATTCTGACAAGTGAAAGCATACAGTTGCGAATGGAGTATACCTGCCCACTGTGAATACACTCCTCCAGGCTGATTCCTTCTACATATTCTGTGACCAGATATGTAGTGGCGTTTTCTTCAAAATCGTCTACATACTGCAATGTGCACTTCTCATAGGGTCTGGTCAGTCTGCTTACCTTTTTTACAATTTCACATTCCTGTTGAAAGCCCTGTAAGTACTGTCCAAACTGCGCCTTACATGCGTTACTTTTACATACAATGCTCTTTTCATCCATATCCCGGTTGGAAAGCTTATACGGGCAGAATTCCTTAATTACGACTTGGTTGCCTGTGTGCCTGTCATGTCCCATGTATACAATGCTCATAGGACCTATATAATATATCTCACTTAGATAGTATCTGTTTTTTAGTGATATTCCGACCGGCAATGCTATATCATTTATCTCCATTGTTACCTGGCTTCCTTTTTCTCAAAATATCTCAATGAAAATTCCGATGCATTTTCTGGAAATGCTATATATATAGTCTCTCCGTAGCGAACCCGGGCAGGTACATTAGAGGATACGGTTCTGTCATTTACAAAGACACCTCCCTCTGTGCAATGTACCAGCAGCAGACCTTCTCCTTCCTCATCCGGATACAGGCATATCTGATCCAACTGCGGCAGGTCTTCCTCTATTCCGCTGCTCTGAAACAGCTCCCTGAGTGAAACGCCGGCCTCTGGATAATCTTTCAGATTCCATTCCATGTCGGGTATATCATTCTTACTCTTCAGATCAATAAAGCACGCATGCAGATATCCCTTTAATACAGGTAATTTCTTTTCCTGCCTGGGCTTGCGGTTAAAGGCATATATGATTCCTGCTGATATTCCTGCTGTTACCATCACCAGAATGGCGATTGCCGGTATCAGATAAGGATTGCTGCTCTTCTCTACCATCTGTTCCTGTGGCTGCTGTGTTTCCTGTATAACAGGCTTCTCCTCAGGTGTACTGCTCTTTGGGACTTCGACTTCCTGTGGCTGCTCCTGCTCCTCCTGAATAAATGAACTCTGGATAATGGCATTGCCGCCTTCCTCACATCTGTAGCAGATTGATAACTGTTCCCTGCTTGTATTGCTGCAGCGTACGATTCTGCTGTGTCTTGTCTCATATACCTGAATCTGTTCCTGCCGGGATATTACTTTGAAGTCCAGTATCGGTTTCGATGCTTCAAAGATTATATATACCGTATTGTCCGCAGGAATACTTATCTCCTGTGTCTGCAGACTATTTCCAGGTTTCACAGTATTCTGTCCATTCTGTCCTTCCGGCTTGTACTGCATTGCAATGTCTGCGACCTTATTCATCATCTGCAGCGGTCCCGAGCAGATATTACTGGTTCCCTTTGTTGCTGCAGACATCGCAGTTAATTCATCTGCTATGTCGGAATCTGAAGTACACAGTCCTATCGTATGAATAGATATGCCCTGTGCTACAGCAATATTTTTTGCGGATTCCATATCTGCATAGGAATCTTCCACTGTTCTTCCGTTCCTGCCATCCGGCAGATCTGTTTTACCATCGGAGATAAAGATCACCGTCTGATTCCTGTATGTATGATCCTGTGCTGTCAGCATGGATACTCCGGCTTTTAACCCCAGTCCGTTATCTGTGTCGCCCTGATATTCTACCTGTGAAAGCTGCTGCCTGATCTCACGGATTGCTTCTTTGTCGCTTCCCTTCACAAGCCTGCTCTGATACACAATGTCTTCATCAAAAGCCACGACACCAATTCTGTCATCATCCTCACACAGATTCAGAAGAAGCTCTATGCTTTCAAAACACAGCCGGTCTGTATCTGTTTTCTTCATGGAACCACTCACATCCAGAATCACTACAATGTCATCGGACAGCTCTGTATCAATGGTCGCTTCTCTGCCATAACTTCTTGTACTCGCAAACATAATCACACATGCAAAAACTAATAAGTATAGTCGATATGTTTTCAAGTATTTCATTCCAACACTGTACCTTTCTTTTTCATTTTTTTGGATTAAATCCAAAGAATTTGGCAAACTGGGCATTTACGTTCATAAAATCCGGTGCACTGTTACCTGCCTTCTGTTTCTTGCTGTCCGTATATTCTTTTTCAAATTTCATTCCGGCACCCATACAGGCATCGAAATCAAAGCCTTGCCCAAAACCCATGAATGGGTTCGTCTGTGCCCTTCTTCCGGCTGCCTGTGACCGGTCTGTGTTACTCTGTGCCTGTCCGAAGCCTCCTGCTTTCTCATTCAGTTCTCTGTCATATCTGGCTCTTTTGCTCTCATCACTTAATACGGAATATGCTTCGTTGACATCCTTGAACATTTTCTCCGCCTGTGCATTGCCGGGATTAATATCCGGGTGATACTTCTTGGCAAGCTTACGAAACGCATTTTTGATTGTTGTGCTGTCTGCATCCCTGGATACACCAAGCATCTCATAATATGTCTTATGCATTATTGAATCACCTGAAATTTCATTTCTTCCGTAGCAAATCTAAGCAGATCGCCCTGGAATATCTCAATTGCTGTTCTTGCCGGTATCTGTCTTCCGTTAACAAACGTTCCATTGGTAGAACCATGATCCGTTACAAAATAATGACCATTTTTGCAGGTAATCTCTGCATGCTTACGGCTGATAGAACTGTCATTTATGACGTAATCAGAGGCCCTGCTCTTACCTATAGCAAACGTCTGCTTGTTCAGGGTGATCTTTTCCCCTGTTTTCAGATACATCAGGGAAGCACCTCTCGCCTGTCTGCGGACACGATTAGGATCCTCTTCATTTCCCTGATTCATAATTGTATTCCAGAATGCCGGATCAAGTACGCCCGTCTCACCGTTCTGACTATATTGTCCTTCATATCTGTTATACTGTTCTGTCTGTGGTTCAGAAGTACTCTGTATCGGTGTATCCTGCGCTGGTGATAACTGACCTGTTGATATTCTGGCTGCTTCCACAGAAGATACCTCCGGCTGTACCACTGGTGGCACATCATAAGCAGCCGATTGTACCACCGGCTGTACATCCGGAACAGTCTGTTGCACCACCGGGAGCACATTCTGTATGGGCTGTACCGCCTGTGGTGCAGCCTGCACAGCTTCACCTGTCAGCCAGAAATGAAGCTTACTGGATATCTGCTCTAATGTCATAATATCCGGCTGGTCCATAAATGACAGATATTCATATACTGTCTGCAGGAAGTCATCTCCCTGAAAAACGGCTGTGTATGCCAGTGTCTTCAGATATTCCCTGATCTGCGTGATTTCAAGCCCACAGTCTCCTGCATACACCTTGAAGATGACATGTTCATTCACTACTTCCATCTGCTTCAGATCAAAGTCTGCATGAAGTTCATTGTTCATACACTTTATCTGCATATCAACAATCTGTTTCACAAATTCCAGAAAAGTTCTTTTGGAAATTCCCTTTTTCAAATATGCTTCTGCAGTATTGTCCATATCGATCTGAATTTGAGCATCCACATTCAGATATTTTTTTGGAATCGCATTTACTGCTTCTAAATTCTCTGTCATGCCTGTCTCCTCTCTTATTTTGCCTGTGCAGGCTTACTTACAATCTTCCTTTTTCTAAAGATCACCGTACCAATACCCGCCATAATGACAGCCGCTGCTGCGGCAATCGTTGCGGCAACTGCTTTTTTATTATTGGTATAACGCAGCCATGTATTAGTAGAAATTGTAAATCCTGTTGCGACATTCTCATCCTCCAGTGTGACAATATTGTTACCGGCCGCATCAGCAGCATAATAGCGCAGAGACTGTTTCCTGTCACTGCTTGGAAGTGTCAATGTAACGATATCTCCTGCTTCCTTCGCCAATTCCATATAGTTATATGTATCAATTGTATTGCCGTCTTCATCTACGAGTGTAAAGTACGCTTCTGTCAGCTTGAAATTATCAGATACATACACATTTACATCCCTGGCTTCCTCAATATAGAGTTCTCCGTCTTCTACACCCTCAACCACAACAGTAGGTGCTGTGTTATCTATGATGAAGGTCAGCTCTGCCTTTTTCTCTGTCAGTGTATTGTTTACTTCATTTCCGGCAGCATCTCTGGAATAGAACATGATGTTATAGATGCCCTCCTGCCGGAAAGACTCTCTGTACAATGTGTAATCATACTCATATCCGATTTCTTCACTTCCGTTTACCCGGGTTCCCACATAGATTGTATTGTTATCCCTTGATGATGGTCTGCTGTTGCTCTGTTCGCTCTGAATCATCTCTCCATTTCTGGTCACATAGACTTCGAATTCGTCCACCTTGCTCACATTCATTTCCTGAATATGCAGATCCTCCAGATCCTCATAACAGATATACACCTTGTCCACCAGGCTCGATATCTGACTCAGATCATATACCGATCCATGTCTGTTAAGTGCGAAACGATAGCTTAATTCACTTTCATTACCTGCCTTATCTATAGCACTTACAGCCAATGTATAAATTTCATCCGGCTGCCCATTTACATTGGTCAATGCATAGGTATGACTATTCTCATTACCTGTCTGGCTTCTATTCAGCCCAATGGACTGTCCCTTGCTGTCTGAAAGTGTGATCTTTACCCCATCTGCATCATAATTATCATCTGCTACCGTTACCGTTGGATTCACATCTCCTGCGTTTGCAGAATGATCTGTCACACCATTGATCTCGATTGTCGGTGCACTACTGTCAATATAGAATTCTTCCGGTGTAAAGGTATCTGCTTCGTTTCCTGCAAGGTCTGTATATTTCACACTGTATGTATAGTGCTCATCCTGACTGAAATGAATCGTTACTTTATGTACATCTCCATTATGTGTCCAGCCTCCAACAGATGCCTGCGGTGTTATGGCTGCTTCGAAATTCTTCTCATCAAAATTGTGCTCTGTAATAGATATTGCCGCTGTTCTTGCCTGATTATAGTAGTTCTCTTTCCATGCCTGATTGTTATCATAGCTTACTTCAATTTCAGGTCTGGTCTTATCAATGGTAAAGGTATCTGTACTGGCAGTTTCCGACTCATTATCTGCAAGGTCAGTACACTCTACCTCAAAGGAATAATCTCCATCCTCTGCAAATGTAATATAGGCTGTATGTATAATGCTGTTCGCATCACTGCTCCAACCGGATGCAGCAGGTATCAGAGAAGTATCCTCCACTCCATTCTTATAGATTCTGAAGGTTATGCGGTTCGGGTCAAAATTCAGCTCTCTGATATCGATTCTGGCTGTTCTGCTGGTGTTATAATATTTCTCATTCTGTGCTGCATCTGTATCAAAGCTGATCTCAATCTCAGGCTTAGTAACATCAATCTTCAGCTCCTGTGTAGAGGTTCTGCTGTTACCTGCATGATCCACTGCCGTAACTGTAATATATGCATGATTGCTTTCATTCGCAGCAGCATCAATTACCAGCTTATCGTCTTTAAATGAACTGCTGGATACAATCTGATCCAACGTAAGCGTTGTTGAGTCATTACTGTACAGGCTCATGTCAGACTTGGTAATTCCACTGTCTTTTCCTACTGAATAAGTGACGCTCTTAAGACCTGCATAATTGTCATCTGTAGGTGCATCCACTACATTTACTGACACTTCTATATCTTTGTTATAAAATTCCGCGTCATTTTTACCCCTTGGCGTGATTGTAATATCCTGTTGATGATCCCCTGTAGGAGCAAGATTATCTGCTACGATACCGTCTGTCCATGCTTCTGATTTATTACCTGCACCATCTATAGCACAGATATAAACGAAACCTCTGCTGCATGGTTCTACGCTGATAGAATCCATGCTCGCATCTCCTGAAACGGATGTAGTACCGCCCTGTTCCTTAGTCAATGCCATATGAAAGCTCTTCTTCTCACTGATTCCGTACTGTGCTTCTCCGCTGACCTGTACAGATGTCTGTGAAAAAATCTTATATGCGATTCCTTCTGCAGCGTCCGGATGAACTGTCATTGTACTGCCGTCTGCGGTTGCCGTAATCTGATCCGGAGACTGATAGTCTGCCTGTATCTTATACTCTGTAACAGCAGAGCGGTTGCCTGCTGCATCCTCTGCATATACAGATAACCAGTTAATGCTGTCTTTATCAATATTGATCGTTCCAGCTTCCAGACTGGTGAAACTGCCAGTATTATGATAATCTGACACTTCTACGACCTTGCCTGATTCTTCGTCAAGAATACCGCGGTAAAAGCTTCTTGTGTCTGTGCTTTTATTTCGATTCTCATCTTCTGTTTCAAATGTATATACAATACCTGCTGCCGGTGCAAAGCTGTCTGCATCATATTCCGGATATGCGAAGCTGATTCTTACAGATCCTGTCTGCTTGTTATACCAGCCTGTAGAAGGATCAGGTGCAATATCGGATACCACATTGGCTGCACTTAGCTGTTGCTGCCAGATTCTGATTCTGCTGCAGTTCTTATCAATGTCTTCATTCTGTGTCTGCAGTCCTGCGTTTGATTCAGCTCTGAAATACAGTGTACCGTTCATCTTTGCATATCTGGCAAGCTCTTTAGCCGTCAAGCCTTCATCCACTTTGCTTTCCTGTAGTTCTCCTCCATACTGCATGACACCGTCCCTTGTATCCTGGGACTGCTCAAGTACCGTACCGAATACCAGCCTGAGATCATCTTCACTGACAGATGTCCATTTCGTATTCTCTGATAACTTATTATCTACTGCCACAAAAGCATATTCATAACTGTAAATACCTGATACCTGTGTACCGGTCAGAAGGTCTAATACATACTGCAGTTGTTGGTTTGTCCACTCTCCATTGTAACTGATCTGCTCTCCGTTATGATTTTGTGTCTTATATCCAATTACAGGGATCACTTTATCAATACAGATGCTCTTGTCGTACTCTGCTGTCCCACTTCTATGACCCAGGTAATCTATAGCAGTAAATCTGATTCTGCCATAGACAGCGTCATCTGATAATACAAGCTCGTATGCGTCCTTATATCTGTCCTTCAATGGAACATCTATCATTTCTATTCTATTCTGATCAATATAATATACTTCTACCTTCTCAACACCTGATGCAGGATCAACACTTGTCTCACTTCCCGGCTTATCTCCGGTATAAGCTGTCAGCGTTACCGATTCTGGGAAATAGCTGATCTTATCTGTAGAATGCCTGCTTTTCTTTTTGTCTATGGACAGTCCGTCATTCCATTCAGGTGCTGCCGTATCTATAGCAATGTTATCAATCTCATCATATCCGATATTATCTGGCAGATTCTTACTTGATATATTCTTATCTTCATCGCAGAAATAGAATTTATAATTCTGTATTTCTGTATTCCTGATGATAAAGCTTCTTCCCTTTACCATCGTATATGTCTCTCCGCCATTTGTACTGTAGCAGATTTCTCCATACAGGTTATTATCTCCTGCTTTGAAAAGTATCTCTTCATCGAACCAGTTCTCTGTACCTGCTACTCTGGTTGCCTTTTTCAGATATTCCTCAGGATCTAATCCATTGAGTGTATAACTTATATCCTCAGGGTCTGTTATTACTACAGTAATCGTCTTTTCACAAGGCTCATAGATGTCATACTCTGTATTATCATCTGCTGTCAGTGTAACCGTTGTTGTACCGCCTTTAAGTGTCTGGAAACTTCCATCATCACTGATTGCAAGGATTTCTGAATCTGCGGAAGTAATTTTCATTCCTGCTGTGAGCTTACCTACATACTTATTGCTGTCACCCTGAATTTTATAATTTAATTTACCTGTATCATGACTGAACTCTACAGTCAGTATTCCATTCTTTACCTGATTGGAATCCAGCTCAATATCCAGACCTGACCTCTTTACATGAATACTGTCAAAAATTTTACTAAACGGCTCATAATAATCCTTCACATCGGCTGTTGCTGTCAGTGTATAATCTGCTTCCTTCAGTGCCCGGATATCTTCTCGGTTAATAACATAGGTATATGTTGCTGTATATGTTTCAGCATTATATTCGCAGGATGAAGCTTCAGTTCCCAATACCCTGGTTTCGCCATGACTATCCAGAGACAGATTGAAGTGAATGTTCTCTGCATCCTCCTTGAACCATGTATCTGTGTCTGTCTTCATTGTGACTTTCAGAACCATTTTCTTAGTCTTGAAGAAGAGGAAGCCTGTGGTTTCTTCATTCAATGTAATGGAGCCCTCAGAAGTAATCCTTCGTACATCGAAACGGAAGGTTACTTTATTACTTGCACGGTAAGTATTATTCTCCTTATGCTCGATTGTGATATAACAGGGCGCATCTGTCAGCCTGCTGCCTGTTACTGCAACTGTTCCGGCAGTTTCGTCAATATCAATTTCTACATGCTTTTCTGTCTTAATCTGATTGCCTTTCTCATCAGATTCATAACAGCGGATACCGCCTGCCGTTACTCCGCTCTCGCATCTAAAGATGATTTTTTCACCGTATTCATGACTTTCTTCAGTACTATCCGCACGATAGGCAATTGTATTCTCTATTCTGCTGTATTTCAGGGCAACAGTTCCTGTCGCCTTTTTATAATATCTATCACCCTCATGCATGAAAGTGATGTAACAGGTCGCTGTATCGTCCAATTCATCATTTTTTGCACTTACCTGGTAGGTATTCTTTCCCTTTCTGACAATTGTCAGCTTCTTATCTGCATCTGCTATTTTATTGCCTTTCCCGTCAGATTCGAAGTAAGTTACATCCCCGACTGTATTCTGGGATTCATTCGTAATCACAACGCTATCCTGTCCAAATACCTGAACTGTACTTTCATCTGCTGTATACTTCAGGTTCTGTTCCTTCTTCTGATAAGAAAGGGAAACAATTATCGATTTGGGATTATGAACCGCATCACCCTTATAATATAAGCGGATATATGCTTTGGAGGCTTCTGCATTCCCCGGGTTTTCATTTGTTATCCTGATGTTATTTTCAATATAATTTATTGAAATACCAAGCTGCTTCTTATCTTCTGCTATTTCATTACCCTCTTTATCAACCTCTGCAGCCGTTAATTTCGATAGTTTCATCCATGGATCATTCTTAAATACATCTGCATAAACAATTACGTCCTGTCCGTAGTTATAATATCCGTTTTTGCTTATAGGATATACCATATATTTTATATCAGGATCAGCTCTCTTAAAGGTAACAGTACATGTTTCATACACATCTTCCTTGTATATACTGTTTTGTGGAAAAGACACTGTAACCTTGACTGTCTCACTGTTTTCCTCTTTAGAATTATCCATAAATACAGTAAAGCTGCCATTCTTATATTCTACCTTTGCATTGGTTTTTTCCTTTCCGTCTGTGTCTGTAACTTTAATATTGGCATTTTCTGTACATACGCTGTCTTTTGCAGGTGTAAATACTGCCTCTTCTCCATATATATATTCTGTCTTATCCGGAGTGTACTCTATTTTTCTGTCAAGTTTATCAATGGTCAGTTCTTTCTCAATATAATCTTCACAGCCGCTGGCTTCTGCTGTAATCTTAAATGTACCAGCGCGGCTTATTGTAAATGTACCCTCCGTTGTCTCCTTGCATACTGCACCTTTTTTACTGTCTGAATTTGCAATAATCTGTGTGACAATGTCATCTGTATCCAGGCTGTCATTTATTTTGCTCCAGCCATTTGCTTTGATACAATAATTTATCTTCGGTATGCAGGCTCTGATCTCACTTCTTCTTTCACTGGCAGATACCGTTCCTCCCATACCATCTATGCTGACAGTTATCGTCAGCGTATAAGGAACTTTGAAGCCACTGCACACACCATCCTTCATTACTTGTGTGTATTCAGAAGTTGTAAAATTGGATATTGTGATATGCGAATTTAATTCTTCAGGAATTGTAATCTGTGTACTTTTGTATGTGTTTTTAATTACATTTCCGTCTTTATCCAGCACCTTTATCCATACGGTATATTCACCATCTTTATCCATTTTCAGCTTTTTTGTGCCGGATATACTGATTTCTTTATCCTGTTCTTCTGTTACACAGACTTCTTTGCTTCCAAGTTCAATGATTTCTCCATCTGCATCCTGTGCTTCCAGAATTACCTTACAGTTCTCTGATACAGACTCTGTGGCAGAATCATCATCCGTATCAGATTCTTCTGTTTTCAAATCAGATTTATTTACTGTTTCTTCAGTTGTGGTACGCTCCACATTCAGATGCAGCGTGACATTTCCATTTATCTCTGCTTCAAAATAACCTACCTTACCATTTTCTCCTGACTGGTATACTGGTTCTATATCATCAAGAGCTATTAAAGGAGCCTGCATCTGTGTTTTGATTTTCTCAATGGTTACTGTTGTAGTTTCCTCTGTAGATACTTCTGTCGCATTCTCTGTGGTCTGTTCTGTTGTTGTTTCTACGGTTGGATTCGTGGTTTCTTCTGTCGTTTCTTCTGTCGTTGCTTCTGTTGTTTTTTCTGTAGTCTGACCTTCGGACGGCTCTGTACCAGGCTTTGTTGCTGTCTCCGTCCCCTGCTCTGTCATAGTGCTGCTCTGCGTCTGGTCATTTCCGGAGCCTGTACTGGTATCTTTTCCATCCTCTGTTTTATCTGCGGGTGTATCCCCTGAATCATCTCTGTTATCTGCATCCGGCTGTTCCGGTTTTTCTTCTTTGTTCTCATTTGTATTGTCTGATGCAGACTGATTATCCGCCACAGCTTCCTGCACGCTGGAGACTGTCTGTACATCCGTTTCAGCAGCCATTGTCTGTATGGGATATGAGTTCACCAAAAGTGCACATACCATAATCAGGCAACTGATTCTTCTTACTGTTAATTTCATACTCCTCTTCATTTCCTTCTTACCTTTCCTTCATTATATTAAAGCACCAATTCTGTATGAATAAAGGTAATGTCCAACAACACATTGTTCTTATTATCCTGCTCCTGCTGACTGACCAGTAGTACCGTATCCTGAGTGTCTCCCAATACTGTTGTAACATCCTGCCCTTTATCTGAACTATCTGCATTCTCTCCCTTCTGCAGAATCTGCGTGACCTCTTCGTTCTGCATCTGCAGTCTGTTTGTCTGTATCTGCTTCTGAATAAGGTCGCTGGTGTTCTTCTGAATTTTATAGTCTGCTTTCTTATACTTTGTATGGTTTACGGGAATGCTCTTATTGGTAAGTATTCTCCATGCCCTTCTGATATCGAATGAAAAATAAATTATGACTGCTGCAATGGTAAACAGAATCATTGCGCCAAGAAACACTCTTGAAAGCAGCAGCATCTGATTCACTGTCATGCCTGCTTATCCTCCTTGTAGCTGGAGCGTATCATTCTGTCTGCCTGTTCCATCAGGCTTTTGATATTACTGATCTCATCCTCTACCTTGCTGTTTGAGTTGTGCTCCATTGTATTGATATCCACTGCTATTTCATCATAGACTTCCATAATATCCTCTTTCGTAATTCCATCCTCTTTTAGATATTTGGCATACTCCATGGATCTCGTGATAATCTCCTGATATAGTCTTAATGTGATCAGTTCTCTGTCCGGTGCCGCATCATTGAGTTTCTTAAGTTCTATCAGGTTATTCCAGTACGCACCATACATTCCTTCATCTGTACCCTCAACCTGTGCTGTAATGACCTTTTTATAGAAATTACCCATCTCTACGTATATATTGCAGCGTTTATACTCCTGCTCCATTCCATCTATCTGCCCATAATAATATGCTGCTGCCGTATACCATGGAACCGCAGTAGACTGTCTGCTCTCCTGATGCTCATCGTAGAACCAGTAGGCATTTCCTATGCGGAAGCATAAGTCCGCATATTCCTGATGATTCGCATCCTCCAGCTTCTGCAGATATTTCTGTGTACTGGCATTAAGCCTGATCAATGTCTTTTCCTCATCATCCGAGAATACACCATCTTCAATAAAATAATCAATCAGACCTATATAAGCATCTTCTCTTGTGCTGTCTGTATCAATTGCCTCCAGATAATATGCTTTCTTATCCTCCTGATTGCCGGACTTCTGTGCTGCATCAATGAGATATGCATATTCACTTCTCTGTTGTCCTCTGGCAGATACATGCATTGTTGCCGCCATGACACCGCAAAATACTGCCATCACCATGCTTGCTGCAAAAGCCACAACACGACGCTTATATTTTCGTATCATAGGGGCATCCAAATCCCTGTAATTCTGTAATGCATACATAAGCTCTTCTGCAGACTGGTATCTATCTGCCGGATTCTTTTGTGTACACTTCAGGATGATTCCCTCCAATCCACCAGACAGTGATGCATTCCAGTGTGTGATCGGATACATTTCATAGGGCGGCTCTGCCGGATTATGTCCGGTAATCAGGTGATACATGGTTGCTCCCAGGCAGTAGATGTCTGTTCTGGCATCTGTCTGCCCATGTCCTCCGAACTGCTCCGGTGCAGCATATCCTTGTGTTCCAAGACATGCAGTATCACCACTTGCCCTTTCCTTATACTCACGAGCTGTACCAAAATCTATCAATACTACACTTCCATCATATTTTAACATGACATTGGAAGGCTTCATATCACGATATATAATGGAAGGCTTGCGACTGTGAAGATAACACAGTACATCACATAGCTGTATAGCCCAGTTTACGACATCCTCCTGCTTCTGCGCGCCGAATTCCTTTACTACCTTATCCAGAGTAACGCCTTCAATGTAGTCCATAACAATCAGAAAATTGTCATCCTGATCTATAATATCCACAATGCTTGGCAGATTATCATGCTTTAATTTTTTGAGCAGATCCGTCTCTACAATAAGACTCTCTCTGACCACTTCGAAATTCTGAATTCCATCTTTGCGGACTTCCTTGATCGCCCATGGCTTATTTGCTTTTTCATTAATGGCAAGATAAACAGTGCTCATACCGCCCTGTCCAACTTTACTCAGTATTCTGTATTTATCATCTACTATGGAACCTATTTCTAACATGCTTCATTTCCCACCTGAATCAATATTGCCGAGATGTTGTCTCTTTCTCCACGCTGTTTATTACACTCTACGAGGCTCTTGAGATTCACCTCCATGACTTCCTGCGTAAGATTCTGCAGTGGTCTGCATACCTGATATATTTCTTCAGATGATACAACATGCCGGAATCCATCTGAGCAGAGCAGATATGCCGCCGTATTGTTAATGTCTGCGCAATAAAAGTCCGGAATCAGATGTTTCGTTACCCCAATGCACTGTAAGAGTACATTTCCTCTATTATCCGTAAGTGCCTGTTCCTCTGTAATAATTCCCTGTTCCAGCTCCCTTGAAACCACAGTCTGATCCCTGGTCAACTGCCTGCAATTCTCTGATATCTCATATAATCTCGAATCACCCACATGTGCTGCATAGAATTTATCCCTCAGAAAAAGGCTCACCGTAAGTGTTGTTCCCATTTCTACTCCATGGCTGGCACCATACTCCATAATTTTCTGATTCATTGAAGTAATAATTTCCTGCCATCTGTTCATGATCCTGTTCTGTGTCCATTCTTCGTCTGATTCCAAAAACTCATTCATAAACCAGTTATCAAAAGCCCGTACAACATTTCCACTGGCTACTTCTCCAAGGGACAGACCTCCCAATCCATCACATATTACAGCCATACACACCTGACCTGCAGGTGTTTGTGCTATTTTAACAGTCAGGCTGTCCTGATTTACCTTCTTTATGATACCAGCATCTGATACCGCTGCCGCCATATATCTCATTTGTGTCCTCATTTCCAATATCATTTATATCTGTCTGTGCTGCCCTCAGATAAGTATACCGTCCGGCATATCCTGCACAATTTGTACAGTAGAATCACCCTGTAAATAAAAAAATTGCCTAAACTACTCTCGTAATTTACGCAACTAAAAAATAAACATTATATGTTTATCATTTTACACTGTTTTTAATTCCCCTTCAGCTGCTCCCTCATATGACAAATTATAAATTAATTCACATCAAAAATCAACAAATTTTTCCAGTACCATACAGCGTCATTTTGTAATAATTGTATTTTTTATCTTATTTTGCATAAGTGACGCATATTTTTGCATTCATTATGCACCGTACTTATTATTTTTGTGTTATTTTACAGTAACTATTCAGAACAAAATCGCTGTTTTACACATAAAAAAATCCCACACCACATTTTACTGTGATGTGAGATTTTGTTCTTTTATAAGCTGTCTGCTTTACAATTACTCTGTAATATCAGCATACATGAAGTACCAGTATCCATAAGCTGAATGCCAAGCACCTGTAATCTTGCTGCTCTGTAACCAGAAGTCATTGTAGTAAGCAAGAGGAATACAGCCAGCCTGATCCATTAAAATATCTTCTGCTGTATGAAGAGCTGTAGAACGCTCCTTAGCATCAAGAGTAGATCTGGACAGATCGATTGCTGCATCGAAGTCAGCATTGCTGAACTTACCATCGTTGTTACCATTTGTTGTGCAGAAGAGCTCTAACATGTTAGAAGGATCGCTGTAGTCACCTACCCAGCCGTTACGTGCAACTTCAAAATCACCGGAACGGCGCATAGGAGTGAAGCTGGACCATTCAACGATATTAACCTGAAGGTCAATACCAAGCTCAGCCCAAGCCTGCTGTAAATACTCAGCTACTACCTTATGATAACCGGCATCATTTGTTGTATAACTGATTGTAGGGAAGCCTTCTCCATCAGGATATCCTGCATCTGCAAGAAGCTGCTTAGCTTCTTCAAGATTAGCTTCGAAATTAGCTGTATCAATGTATGGCTGACCGCCGTTGGCATTGCTCATGAACTCTGTTCCGTCTGTATCCATCCAGCCTGGTCCCATGAGATTGCCTGCTGCTGTATAAGTACCCTGCATCAGAGTGCTTGCAACATATTCACGGTCAATAGCAAGACTTAATGCCTTACGCACATTAACATCCTGGAAAACTTCGTTCTGAAGATTCAGGCTGATGTAGTATGTACCAATGATTGGATCTACATAGAAATCATCTGCACCCTCAAGACTTGGGATTTCTTCTGTAGGTACATCCTTAATCAGTAATACTTCGCCTGTCTGGTATGCACTGTAAGCTGCATTGGAATCCTCCATCAGGACGAATTTCAGTCTGTCAAGCTTAATAGCATCTGCATTCCAGTAGTAAGGGTTCTTGCTGAATGTAATATGAGAACCCGGAACCCACTCTGTCATGTAGAAAGGTCCGTTAGATACATATGTTTCAGGAGCTGTTGCCCATGCATCACCATTAGCTTCGATTGTAGCTTCCTGAACAGGGCTTAATGTAGCAAAAGCTGCAAGGCTGCCGAAGTATGAGCAAGGATTAGCCAGTTCTACTACAAGTGTAGAATCATCAGGTGCTGTTACTGCAAGTGCATCAAGGTTGCCTTCAATTGCTTCATCATAGCCCTTAACCATACCAAGAACTGTCTCAGCATAAGGAGCTGCTACTTCAGGATCACATACACGCTTCCAGCTGTATACGAAATCATTTGCTGTTAAATCAGAACCATCTGACCACTTTAAGCCATCTCTTAAATGGAATGTCCATGTAAGACCATCCTCAGATACTTCATAAGACTCTGCCTGTCCTGGCTGAAGAGTTCCGTCCTCACCTACAATAAGCAGGCACTCATAAGCATGTAATAACATGTTACCGCCATCTACTGCACTGTTCAAAGCGGGATCAATTGTTTCAGGGTCAGGTCCGATCTGAACTGCAAGTTCCTTATCGCCTGTACTCTCTGTTGTTGCAGCTGCTGCATCTGTTGTAGCTGCCTGTGTCTCTGATGTTGTTCCGTCTGCTGCAGGCTGTGTATCAGCTGTTGATGCAGATGAACCGCAAGCTGTCATGCCCATGACCATGCATGCAGCAAGCATGAGAGAAATTACTTTCTTTTTCATACCATATCCTCCTCTATGAAATAAAAGTTGTAAATATATAAACACTATGCAGAAATAATACTGCATAACTGCCTATCAGAATAAAATATACATAACCATTCATTATACGCATGGATGATGACATGCTACATAATGACCGGCTGATATCTCTCTCCACTCCGGCTGTTCTGCTGCGCACTGTTCTGTCGCATAAGGACATCTGGTGCGGAATCGGCAGCCTGAAGGTGGATTTAAGGGACTTGGTACATCACCCTCCAGAACAATTCGCTTGTTCTGTCTGGCTGTCTTAGGATCTGCAATTGGAATTGCAGAAATCAAACTTTTGGTATATGGATGTACACTGTGTGTTGTCAGCTCATAGCTGTCTGCCAGTTCTACCAGCTTACCCAGATACATAACACCAATACGGTTGGATATATGCTTAACTACTGACAGGTCATGGGCAATGAACAGATAAGTCAGTCCCAGTTCCTGCTGGAGATCTTCAAACATGTTGATAACCTGCGCCTGAATGGATACATCCAATGCAGATATAGGTTCATCACAGACAATAAACTGTGGATTGACTGCCAATGCCCTGGCAATACCTACACGCTGTCTCTGTCCACCTGAGAATTCATGTGGATAACGGTTGGCATGTTCAGAATTCAATCCTACTCTGCGAAGCATTTCAATAATAATATCATATCTTTCCTGCTTATTGGCAGCAAGCTTATGAATGTCAATAGCCTCTCCTATAATATCGGCTACTGTCATTCGAGGGTCAAGGCTTGCATACGGATCCTGGAATACGATCTGCATCTTCTTACGATATGGAAGCATATCTACTGCAATCTTCTTCTCACCGTCAAAGATTACCTGATCATCATAGATGATCTTACCTGCAGTCGGCTCATACAGACGCAGCAGAGTACGTCCTGTTGTGGTCTTACCACATCCGGACTCTCCTACAAGTCCAAGAGTCTCTCCTTTATTTACATAAAAGGATACATCATCAACAGCCTTTACATATCTCTTGTTCTTGCCATAGCCTCCGGCCGGGAAATATTGTTTCAGGTGCTGTACTTCAACTAACTTATCGCTCACCTGTCTCTCCTCCTTCCATCTGTGCCTTCTGATTCATCCAGCACTGTGTATAATGGACATCACCAAAGGTCGTAACAGGCGGCATCTCGCGCAGACATATCTTCATACAGTTATTGCAACGCGGTGCAAACGGACATCCCTTAGGCGGATTTAACAAATCGATCGGTGTGCCTTCAATCGGAACCAGCTTCTCATGCTCCCTGGCATCCAGCTTCGGAATACTTCTAAGTAATCCCTTGGTATATTCATGCTTCGGCTCATAGAATATCTCATCTGTTGTACCATATTCTACGATTCTGCCTGCATACATAACTGCAATCTTCTCACACATGCTGGCTACAATACCCAGATCGTGAGTAATCATGATAATTGCCATTCCAAGCTTATCCTTCAGTTCCATCATCAATTCAAGAATCTGCGCCTGAATCGTAACATCCAATGCAGTAGTAGGTTCATCTGCAATCAGAAGCTTCGGTTCGCAGGCTAATGCGATTGCAATCATGACTCTCTGACGCATACCGCCGGAAAGCTCATGGGGATACTGCTTTAATCTCTTCTCCGGCTCATTGATACCTACCAGAGTCAGCAGTTCCTTGGCACGCTCATGTGCTTCTTTTTTCTTTTTATCTGTATGGAGAAGGATAACCTCCTCAATCTGATTACCAATTGTATATACAGGGTTCAAGCTTGTCATAGGATCCTGGAAAATGATAGACACTTCATTTCCTCTGATCTTACGCATCTCTTTCTCTGTCATTTCATTAATTTTATGTCCGTTAAACTCCAGTGTTCCTCCAATAAGCTTACCCGGATATGCAGTCAGCCCCATCAGGCTGTATGCTGTAACAGACTTACCGGAACCGCTTTCTCCTACGATTCCCAATACTTCGCCTTCCTTAACATGTATGGACACATCGTTCAGTGCCTTTACTTCACCCGCAGGGGTAAAGAAGGATAGACGCTCATGATTGATATCTACAAGATATTCTGACATAATTTCCTCCTATGAACCTGTCTATGTTAATTCTTGAGCTTAGGGTCAAATGCGTCTCTAAGTCCATCACCCAGCAGGTTAAAGCTCAAAATGATCAAACTGATCAGTATGGATGGAATGAATAACAAATATGGATATGTATTGATACCGTTGATTGCCTCACTTGCCAGACTTCCCAGAGAAGGAAGCGGTACTGCAACACCTAATCCCAGAAAGCTTAAGAAGCTCTCTGTAAAGATGGAAGAAGGAATCTGCAGTGTCGTTGTTACGATCAAAGTACCAATACAGTTCGTTAACAGATGCTTCTTAATGATTCTGCCATTCTTTGCACCCAGTGCCCTCGCAGCAGTAACATACTCGCTTTCCTTGAGCATCAGAATCTGGCTTCGTACCATACGTGCCATACCTACCCAGTAAAGCAGGGCAAATACGATGAAGATACTGATAAGGTTCGTACCTACTGTCTGTACCCAGCCAAAACCGGGAACCTGTGACAGTGATTCCAAAGGACTCTTAATGGCAAAAGACAAAAGAACGATCAGCAGGACATCCGGAACTGTATAGATAATATCTACAATTCTCATCATTACCAAGTCTACCCAGCCTCCGAAGAAAGCTGCAACAGAACCATAAATGGAACCAATTACCAGAATAATAGCAGTAGCGATCAGACCTACCATCAGAGAAATACGGCTTCCCATCATAACACGGATCGCATAATCACGTCCCATCTTGTCTGTACCAAGAATATGAGGGAATACGCTCTCTCCTGCATCGATTCTTGCCAGCTCATCAGCAGAATACTGCATCGGAGCCAGATTATTTGCACCCTTGATCTGTGTCTTATAGGAATAAGGATAGAAGGAAGGTACGATAAATGACAGGATCATGATCAGTATGATAACGACCAGACTTACCATTGCTACTTTATTCTTACGAAGTCTTCGAAAGCCATCCTTCCAGAAGCTTACGCTTTCACGCATGACTACAAGACTTTCTTTCTCTTCATTTGTTGCCGGAAGGAAATCATCCGGATTCAACTTCATCTGAAAACTGATTGGGTTCTCTTTCATTTCTCTATGTCCTCCGTTAATTGAGCTTAATACGAGGGTCTACAATTTTATAAATAATATCAACGATCACATTCATTACGATCAGAAGGGTCGCAAGGAAGATTGTAGTTCCCATGATGACCGTATAATCACGGCTGGAAATGGAACCGATGAATTCACCGCCAAGACCCGGAATTGTAAAGATCTTCTCTACAACGAAGCTTCCTGTTAAGGTATAGGCAAGCATCGGACCTACATAGGTAATGACCGGCAGAATCGCATTGCGGAGTGCATGCTTGAAGATGCTGACTGCCTGAGATACGCCCTTTGCCTTACAGGTTCTCATATAATCCTGTCCCAGAACATCCAGCATGGAGGAGCGCATAAGTCTCATGATATATGCCATGGGATAGAAGGATAATGCCATAACAGGCATTACATAATGCTTCCAGGAAGTCAGGCCATAGGTCGGAAGAATCTTCAGATGAACACCAAGAAAATACATCAATACTGTACATATAACAAAGCTTGGCACCGCTATACCACAGGTCGATATGACACTGATCAGATTATCCAGGAATTTACCTCTGTGCATCGCAGCAATACATCCAAGTGGAATACCAAGCAGCAGCGCTACCAGCACAGCAACCCCACCTACTCTTGCAGATACGGGGAACTTTGTTACTATAATAGAAGTAACTGTACGTCCTCTCTGTTTCAGGCTATCGCCGAAATCTCCATGCAGAGCATCTGTCAGATATGTAATATACTGCTCGAACAGCGGCTTATCCAATCCATATTTTGCTTCCAGTGCTGCCATTGCCTTAGGACTGACTGCTTTCTCGGATAAGAACGGACCACCCGGTACCAGATTCATCAGGAAAAAGGTAATGGTCGCAACTGCCCAGATTGTTACAATCGCCAGACCAATTCTCTTTATAATGTACTTGAACATATTGTAGTACTCTCCTTTACTTAACTTATATCACTTAAAATAGTTCATTTGAACTTCGGCAAAAAAAATAAGGAGAGAATACGCCTACTTCGGCTCATTCCACTCCTTTATGGCGATAATCACATATTTTCTTTGACAGAAGCTATTTTATTATCAAATATTCTATATGTCAATAGTCCCATTTTCTTCCACTTAATTTATTATCAGCATTTTTGTATAATTATACATTATAAATATGCAATTCTGAATCTTTTCACTTTTTACAAAATTTCAGAGTTTTTGACTTTATTCTACATTTTAGTTTACTTTAACGCACATAAATATACATGTAGTTTCCGTATTGATGTTTTTTTATTCATTTTATATTTTTTTTATTTTATATTGACTTTTTTTATATTATGTATTATTGTATTAATCAACTAATACAGCGATACGATTTACGTACAGCAGAAAGGAGTGTTTCATATGGCGTGGGAACTTAATGCAGATCGCCCGGTCTACACACAGATTCTGGAAATCATACAGACCCGAATCATATCCGGCATTTATGCTCCAGGAAGCAGACTGCCAAGTGTCAGAGAGCTGGCTGCCGAAGCCAGTGTAAATCCCAACACAATGCAGAGAGCTTTCGTGGAATTGGAGAAGAGCGGACTGGTCACAACACAAAGAGGGAGCGGAAGAACCGTAACGGAGGACATTACAATGATCGAACAGGTTCAAAAAGAAATTGCAGTATTGCAGATTAAGGGATTTTTTGAGAAAATGAATGAGCTTGGATATGACAATGCACATATTCTGAAGCTTATAACAGAGACAATTGAGGGAGGAATACAATAATGGACACTTTATTGGAAGTAAAGGATCTATGCAAACAATACAAGGGTGCCGGTAATTATATGGCAGTTTACCACATGAACCTGTCTATACCACGCGGTAAAATTATCGGACTTCTGGGACCTAATGGATGTGGTAAGACCACTTTGATCAAAATGATCAATGGATTGCTGGCCCCATCCTGCGGTACTGTTACCATCAATGGATATGCACCGGGAATTGAGACGAAAAAGATTGTCTCCTATCTGCCGGAACGTACTTATTTACAAAGCAATATGAGAATCCGTGAAATGATTTCCTATTTCAAGGATTTCTATGAAGATTTCAATGAGGACCGTGCCTATGGCATGTTATCTTCTCTGGACATAGACCCGGATGCAAGATTGAAGACCTTATCAAAAGGCACCAAGGAAAAGGTACAGTTAATCCTTGTCATGAGCAGGGAAGCTGAACTTTACATCCTTGATGAGCCGATTGCCGGAGTAGATCCTGCCGCCAGAGACTTCATTCTGCGCACAATTATTACGAATTACAATGAAAATGCCACTATCCTGTTATCTACGCATTTGATCACGGATATTGAGAATATACTGGATGAAGTCATATTCATGAAGAATGGTTCCCTGCTTCTCCATACATCCGCAGATGCCATCCGCGAGAAACAGGGCAAATCCATTGATACTTATTTCAGGGAGGTATACGCATGTTAGGGAAATTAATAAAATATGAGTGGAAAAGCCTCAGCCGTCAGTTTCTGGTCATGCTCGCCATTCTGGCCGGAACAACGCTTGTTTCTTCCTTAATCATTGTGTCCATCAATTTTGAATTTGATGATGTAAATGAAAACTACTCACTCTTTATGCTCATAGGCTCTGTACTCATTTATTATCTTGGCTTAATTGTATGCAGCATTGGAACAAGTCTGATCGTTGCAATCCGTTTCTATAAATCATGCTATACAGACGCCGCTTATCTGACACATACGTTACCTGTGTCTGCCAGGCAGCTGGTCGGAGCCAAAACAATAGCTTCATGCCTTATCCAGTTTCTGTCTTCTATTACGGTTTTTCTTTCTATAATCGTATATTTTGCCGTGATCATTGCAGCCGTATTAGGTTCAGATACCACAAGTTATACAGGAACTATGTCCTTTGCAATGTTAAGCACAGAGTTCCAACAGTCACTTGGCGTAACATTGACACAGTACTGTGTATTCCTGATTGGATACAGTCTGATTGGCTGCATCACCGGATGCTGTATTCTGCTAGGATGTGTCAGTCTTGGCCAGCTTTATACAAAACACCGCATTCTTGGTGCAATTCTTGCGTATTTCATTGTTACCATGGTTATGCAGGTCATTACTTATCTGGCAATGCTTCCAGCCTATGGTAAATTATTTGCAGCTTCAGCTGCCGGTGATACACTACCGCTGATGAGCTTTATGATGCCGGCTTTTATTGCCATTTTAATTACTACGATTATTCTGGCAATTGCAATGTATTTCATCAATATTCATATGATGACCAAGAAACTGAACCTGGAATAAGTCAGTTGTCTGAAATAGCGAAAACGGGATGTGCTTTCATGCAGCATCCCGTTTTCTTCTATATAAAGCACAATAAAGCACAGCATTTAATCATTTTATACGTGACATTTCTTCCAGTCTGGCATGAAGCCTGTCCATCCTGGCAAGCTGTTCTGATGCCACCACTTCTCTGCCTGATGTAAAATATCTTACTTTTCCCTCTGACTGTTCTAACCGATCTGTACTTTCAAGAATACGTTTTAACTGGTTCACAGTTCCCCTATTACCATCTATGATCTGTACCTGGGAAGGCATAATCTTGCGAAAACTGTCTTTGAAATAGTTAAAATGGGTACAGCCCAATACCAATTCTCCGTAAGTGGACAAGTCATAGGAGGATAGTTCCTTGTGTAGATAGGCTTCCACCTGTGGGGAATTAAATTCTTCTCTCTCTGCAAAAGTCACCAGTTCCGGTAAAGGGAGCAGGTCTACATGATGGGCATTGTCTACTCTGTCTACAAGATTCTTGAGCTTTTCCTCACGGATTGTAAGAGGAGTGGCTACGACCATGACACGCCTGCCATGACTCTGCTCCACTGCAGGCTTTACCGCAGGTTCAATCCCTATAATAGGGATAGTGTATTTCTGACGCATGATGGAAGCGGCGGCGGAGGTTGCCGTGTTGCAGGCAATGACCACTGCTTTGCAGTTATGGGATAACATGAATTGTATCATTTCGTCTACGTAGGATATGACCTGGTCTTTGGTCTTGGTTCCGTAGGGGACGTGGTCAGTGTCTGCGTAAAATATATAGTTTTCATGAGGGAGGGTGGCAAGCGCCTGGTGAAGGACGGACATTCCACCGATTCCTGAGTCAAATATTCCAATATTCATATGGTTCTCCTTGAAAAGAAAGAGGGGGGGCGTGCCCGATGGGCTGACGCCATTGGGGCAGCTGGCAGGGTATGGGTTCGTGCCCAATGGGCTGACGCCATTGAGGCACTTATGGGGGAAGGAGTCGTGCCCGATGGGCTGCGCCATCGAGGCAACTACGGGGTAAGGGGACGTGCCCGATGGGCTGACGCCATCGAGGCTCGTCCGACTTTAGGTGGGGGCGAGTGCCGTTCAGGCGCGCCATTCGCAATCTCGCGCTCCGCGCTCCAAAGCCTGCTTCGCAGGCGGATTGCTCATGAACGTGGCGCTCAGTCCATATAGCCGGGCAAATGCTCATTTGTGCGAGCACAATCGCATTTGCCCGGCTATATGGCTGAACTGGTGAGACAAAAAGAGACCCGCAAATCCATGTTTCCATAAACCTGCGGGCGTTATTGAGAGAGCGAATAGCGAGTTAAACCCGCTGCGACATAACCTAGTTTCATTTGTTCATTAAGTATTGCCTTAATGCTTGTTTATCGACTGTACTCTGTCATCAATATTAAAATGTCTCTGAGAGCGATAGACGGGGCTCGAACCCGCGGTCTCGACCTTGGCAAGGTCGCGCGTTACCAACTACGCCACTATCGCATATGTCGTACTAACTCAACCGACTTGATTATCATACATGATTTCACATACTTTGTCAACGTCATTTTTGTTTTTTTTCATGTACAAAATATGTTGCTTTCTGCTGATAACCAAAGCGGGTGATGGGAATCGAACCCACGTATCCAGCTTGGAAGGCTGGTGTTCTACCATTGAACTACACCCGCAAAGTGCCCAGAACCGGAATCGAACCAGTGACACGAGGATTTTCAGTCCTCTGCTCTACCGACTGAGCTATCTGGGCATTGACACATCGTCAATGACAAGCTGTATTTTACAATACTTCCGACAATGTGTCAAGTTTATTTTCATATACCTCTAAATCTTATTTTTTCTGTTGTTACTGTTCACTCGTACCTCGTTCCAGCAACAATCTATGCACACAAAATCAATTGCATTGATTTTGGCGCATGCAAACTCGTGATTTTCATGCATAATCTGCATGAAAACACTTCGCGGCATACTACCTGTGTACAGTAACTTTCTGTTTCTTATCTGTTTTTATTATTTTTACAAACTGGATAATCAGCGTTGGCACAAAGCTCAGGACTACAATCTGTCCTATTGCCTGAATTGACAAGCTTTCTATACTGAATACACCATGCAGTACAGGTACAAATATGACCAATGCAAGCAGTCCTACGCCTGCGCCAAAGGCATAAAGGCTGTACTTATTGGACCGTAATCCTAATCTGAATATGGATTCTCTGCCCCTACAGTTAAATCCATGGAACAGACGCGCCAATGTCAATGTGGCAAACGCCATAGTGGATGCCATGGCAGCACTGGTGGCAATACCAATATGATATGCGCTCATCGCAGCAATTGCTATCAGAATACCTTCTGACAGCATTGTCACAACAAAATCTTTTGTCATAATTCCTGTCTTGGGATCTCGCGGCTTCTCGTTTAACAATTCTGCATCTGCCGGTTCCATACCTATCGCCAGCGCCGGCAGAGAATCAGTCAGCAGATTGATAAATAACAGATGTACTGGCGCAAATGGCACTGGTAAACCCATAATGGATGTATAAAGCACCGACAGAATCCCCGCTGTATTTCCAGATAACAGGAACAGAATGGCATTTTTGATATTTCGATATACATTACGACCATTGGCTACTGCTTTTATAATTGTGGCAAAGTTATCATCCGAAAGTATCATTGACGCCGCATCCTTGGATACTTCCGTTCCTGTGATGCCCATGGCTACACCAATGTCTGCCTTTTTCAGTGCCGGAGCATCATTAACACCATCACCTGTCATGGATACAATATTGCCTTTTCTCTGCCAGGCTTCTACGATACGTATCTTATTTTCTGGAGATACTCTGGCATACACGGATATTCTGCTGACCTTGTCATCCAGTTCCTTGTCCGTAAGTGCATCCAGTTCAGCGCCGGTCAGAGCAAGATCCCCCTCTTCGTAAATACCGATTTGTCTGGCAATCGCTACCGCAGTAATCTTATGATCGCCGGTAATCATAACCGGTCTGATACCTGCTCTTTTGGCACTTGCCACTGCTTCCATGGATTCTGGTCTTGGTGGGTCCACCATAGATACCATTCCCAGGAAAATAAATCCATATTCTGTATCTGGACTTAATACTTCATCCGATTCCTTGTATGCAAAAGCCAGTACTCTTAGTCCGTTTTGGGAGAATATCTCATTCTGTCTGCGTATTTTGTCCTTTTCCTGCTCTGTCATGGGATGTATCACATTACAGGAACGTACATGTGTACAGCGATCCAACAGGACATCTACTGCCCCTTTAGTCAGAATGGTAGGTACTCCATGAAGCAGATATTTACTACTCATCAGCTTCCTGTCAGAATCAAAAGGCACTTCTTCAAGCCGTTCCATGTTGCGGCGCAATACATCTTCATGGATTTCTGTCTCATCAAAGAATGTACCGGCATCTACATAAATATTACGAAGCATCTCCAGTAGTGCATATTCTGTCGGATCTCCGATTCCTTTTCCATCCACAATACTTGAATCATTGTTCAGTACAGCATCATAGAGCAGATAACGCTGTGTCTGGTCGGAGATATTGAATTCACGGGGTTCATACACCTTATGATTCATATAAATCTGCTGGACTGTCATTTTATTCTGTGTAAGTGTCCCTGTCTTATCAGAACAGATTACAGATACACAGCCCAGGCTTTCTACTGCTTTCAAGTCTTTGATGATGGCATTTTCCTTTGCCATTTTCTGCGTACCAAAGGCCTGCACGATTGTCACGATAGAGCTTAATGCCTCCGGTATTGCCGCTACTGCAAGCGCTACCGCAAACATCATGGAATCCAGAAGCGGCATCTGACGATACATACACAATACAAATACAACTGCACATATAATCATAATGAGCATTGCCAGTCTGCCACTGAACTGATCCAGATTCTCCTGCAGCGGAGTCTTACGCTCCTTTGCTGCATTCATCAGTCCTGCAATCTTGCCAAGCTCCGTCTCCATGCCAGTGGCTGTAACCAGAACTTCTGCACGGCCATATGTGACAAGGCTTCCTGAATACACCATGTTCACTCGATCTGCCAGCGCAGCATCACCTTCAAGCACGGCATCTGATTTCTCCACATTGGTAGATTCTCCCGTAAGAGAACTTTCATTTACCTGCAAAGAATAGTTATGAAGAATACGGCCATCTGCAACAATCATATCCCCAGCTTCCAGCATCACGATATCACCGGGTACGATTTCCCTGGATGGTACTTCCTGCTTCACACCATCCCTTATGACCTTTGCACAGGGAGAAGACAGCTGTTTCAAGCTTTCCAGGGAACGCTGCGCCTTTACATGCTGTACCGTACCAAGAACTGCGTTCATCACGAGCACCAGCAGGATTACAATGGTACTTTCCACATTTCCGGAGAACATGGAGATTACTGCTGCCACAATCAGTATTACTACCAAAAGATCTGCGAACTGACTGATAAATACCTGAAAAATACTTTTCTTTTTACCCTCCTGCAGGATATTCTCACCTTTCTCCTGACGGATCCTATCGACCTGCTGTGAGGTCAGTCCTTCTTTCGTTACCTGATGCTGCATCATCAGCTCTTCTGTAGAAATGTTCCAAATGTTTTTCTGCGCCATACACAAATCCTCCTTATAAAACCGGTTGCTTTACATTTGCCGCATAAATACAAAAAGACTCTTATTGCACGACAAACGTACAATAAAAGTCTCGTTCCATTTCCATAGAAATGTACTGCCCGGTTATCTTGCCGCCTATACAGCTTCTGATAACGTGATGACGACCAGCACAACATCGGTTGACCGATGCGAACTACTCCCTAATATTTGTTATATCCTAGCATATGCAAAAGACATTGTCAAATGAAAACTATTCATGTACATTTACATCTGCAATTCTTTCAGTTCATAGAACTTGCCCTTCTTTGCCATCAGCTCTTCATAGGTTCCGAACTCTTCCAGTCCCCCGTGTCCAATAACCGCAATTTTGTCTGCATCACGTATGGTAGAGAGTCTGTGTGCCACGATCAGAGTCGTTCTGTCTTTTACCAGGTTGTTGATGGCTGTCTGGATCTGTTTCTCGGAGATACTGTCCAGAGCAGATGTCGCTTCATCCAGTATCAGGATGCTTGGATCACGCACGAAGGCTCTGGCAATGGAGATCCTCTGTCTCTGTCCACCACTCAGGTTGCTGCCATGCTCCGTAATCCTGGAATCCAGCCCCTCCGGCAGAGAATCAATAAATTCACTCAGGTTGGCGGCATCAATGACCTTCTTCAATTCCTCATCACTGATATCGTCTTTACCATAGGTAATATTATCGCGTATTGTTCCTGTAAAAAGAATGGACGTCTGTGGAACGACTGCAATATGCTGTCTGAAGCTTTTAAGATTCAGCTCATTCATATCCTGGCCATCTATCAGGATTCTGCCCCCTGTCGTCTTAATGAATCCGATTACCAGATTAAGCACTGTCGTCTTACCTGCACCGGAACCGCCTACAAAGGCTATCGTCTCACCCTCTTTAATAGACAGGTTGAAATGTGACAGCACCGGTTCTTCACTGTCCGGATAACAGAAGGTGACATCATCAAAGGTAATGTTGCCATGTACTTCTTTCATTTTCTTTTTCCGGTCGTTATCTTCTACATCATGGCTCAGCAGGATATCGCCCACAGAATCTACAGATTCCAGGCCTTTTGCAATCGTAGGGAGCAGGGTAATAATACTGGATACCTGTGCAACAATGCTGGAGAAGTAAGTCTGATACATAACGACTTCACCTACCGTAATCTCACCCTGCGCCGCCAGATAACCTGTAAATCCCAGACACAACACCTGAAATACCTGAAATGCCACCCAGCTGATAGAAGAGAAATAAGACTGGATAATATCCAGCTTCAATCCACTCTTGGCGACATTCTCCAGCTGTTCCTGCATACGCATGGTTTCTGTGCTCTCCAACGCATGTGCCCTGGTGACAGGAATCAGTTCCACCATTTCCATGACACGCACGGAGGTCTCTTCCATGTCCTTACGGAACTGTCTGTTATGCAGCTTGATCTTATTCTTAAATACCACCATGATGATGACTGCAACCGGAACTGTTAATACGAAAAATACAAACACAGTCAGGCTTTTGCTCACAACGATACCCAAAGCAACTGCAATATTCATAATAATACTCAACACAGAGATAAATATCTGTCTTGAAAGCGTCTCAATCTGTTCCACATCCCTCATGATCTTGGACTGCAGTCGTCCTGACTGCATCGCATTATGATAGGATATGGACAACTGCTGGAGCTTGCGCACCAGTGAACCTCTCAGATTGCATTCCATGTTGCGGATTGTCTTGGAATATAGATAGACATGCACATAATTGGAAAAGACATTCTGTATAATCATTACACACATAAATGCCACATTGAGCGCAATATCCCTTACAACGTTCTCATCCGGGTTCGTAGCAATATTAATGATATTGGATGTTACAATAGGCAGAATCCATACCGGTGAATGTTTAATGAAGAAGAACAGCACCGAGAAAAATAATGAAGCATAATGCCCCTTATACAAACCAAGCAGAGTCTTAATACTGCTGCCACTGTTTCTTTTGAAATTATCCAGAAAATCCTGCTCTTCCTGTTCCCAGACAATTCCCTTTTCCTGTTTTTCCATAATAGCCCCTTTCACTCACAAATGTTTTCACATTCATATGATACCTTTTTTCGTCATTTTGGTAAATGATTTTCAGTATTTTTAGAATCTGTTTTTTACTTCTATACTGGATAACCTGAGTCAGCTATGATAAAATAGGCGGTATTGGGAGGAAGACTATGCATAATTTATTTGAATATGGGGATATTTTGAATTCGCCCTATGAGGCTTTTGTTTTTGATACAGTCATTCATGACTTCCCTGTGCATCAGCACTGGCATCATTATATGGAAGTATTATATATGTTAGAAGGATCTACAGAAGTGACCTGCGACAGAGAAGTCTATCACCTCAATCCCGGAGATATGATTGCACTATTACCTAAGAAGCTTCACTCCATTGGTGGTTCCACACCGGAGCGCAAACGGTATTTTGTCTTAAAATTTGACTTAAATCGTTTTCATGATACCTCGGGTATCATGCCTCAGCTGAAATCATCTATTCTGCAGGCAGCCACTGACCCGAAAGCATTCATACATTTTCCGATAGACAGTATGGTAGGATATCCCATTGAATCCTATCTGTATTCCTGCTGCCATGAATTTGAATACAAAAATTACGGCTACAATCTTGCCATGCATGCTTCCCTGACATGTCTTCTGCTTGCTATGGTGCGCATATGGAAAGACAATGGCTATACACCGCCCATGATGGCTACGCAGCCAGAGGACGACTCTATTGAAACCATTACAGAATATATTGATGCTCATTCCAATCAGCCGCTTAAAGTAGAAGATCTGGCATCTCTATGCAACATGAGCTATTCCTTCTTTGCCAAAAAGTTCCGCCAGCTCTACGGCCGTTCCTGTAAGGAATATATTGAATATATCCGCGTGACAAAAGCGGAAGATCTGCTGCTGTTCTCAGACTACGACCTGACCTATATCAGTCAGGAAACGGGATTCTCTGATTGCAGCCATATGATCAAGACCTTCCGCAAGTATAAGAACATCACACCCAAGCAGTATCGGTTACAGAATACCAAAACGTTACATTAATCCTCTTGCCACATCAAAGCGCATTTCACAGCTTTATCCCAGCCGTGAAGGCGCTTTTTACGGCTCTCTTCCTCCATGGATGGCACAAATCGTCTGGATAACTGCCAGTTCTCACGGATTTCATCCCTATCTTTCCAATACCCTACCGCAAGTCCTGCCAGATAGGCTGCTCCAAGTGCTGTCGTCTCAATACAACAGGGTCTCAGTACATCGCCCTTTAAAATATCCGCCTGGAACTGCATCAGGAAGTCATTGGCACTGGCTCCACCATCTACCTGCAGCTTCTTAATTGTGACACCTGTGTCATGTTCCATAGCACGGAGTACACTGTGTGTCTGGTATGCAATAGATTCCAGAGTTGCCCTGATAAAATGCTCTTTACTGCATCCTCTGGTGATTCCCACTACCATACCTCTGCAATACTGATTCCAGTAAGGTGCTCCCAATCCGGTAAAAGCCGGCACAACATATACGCCATTGGTATCTTCCACAGCTTCTGCATATTCCTCTGACTGGGAAGAGCTCTTTAACATACGCATCTCATCACGCAGCCATTGAATTGCTGCCCCTGCCACAAATACGCTGCCCTCCAGCGCATATTCCAGTTCATCCTTGTCACTGGCTGCAATCGTTGTAAGAAGACCATGTTCGGAAGTAATTGCCCTGTGTCCCGTATTCATAAGCAGAAAACAGCCTGTTCCATATGTATTCTTAACATCACCTTCATCAAAACAGCATTGTCCAAATAAAGCTGCCTGTTGATCTCCTGCTGCCCCGGCAATCCTGATCTCTCCACCCAGAAGACCATCATCTGTCATACCATACATGCAGCTGGAAGGCTTCACCTGAGCCAGCATACTGTGGGGAATCCGTAATTTCTGCAGTAATTCTTCATCCCAGCATTTCTCATGAATGTTAAAAAGCATCGTTCTGGAAGCATTGGTATAATCTGTTACAAAGATCCTGCCCTTTGTAAGATTCCAGATAAGCCAGGTATCCACGGTTCCAAAGAGTAATTCACCTGCATCTGCACGTTCTCTGGCGCCTTCCACATTATCCAGAATCCATGCCAGCTTCGTTCCACTGAAATACGCATCCGGTACAAGTCCGGTCTTGGCTCTGATTACATCCCCAAATCCATCCCTGACCAGTTCCTCTACCATATCTGCTGTTCTGTGGCACTGCCAGCAGATTGCATTATATACCGGCAATCCTGTGTTCTTATCCCACACAATGGTTGTTTCACGCTGATTGGTAATTCCAAGTGCTGCTATATCAGAAGCATCTGCCCCCACCTTCGCCATAGCTTCTGTCGCTACCGCAAGCTGAGATGACCAGATTTCCATGGGATTATGTTCCACCCAGCCCGCTTTTGGATAGATCTGTTCAAACTCCTTCTGTGCCATGCTGATGATATTGCCCTTTTTATCAAAAAGGATGCAGCGTGAGCTGGTCGTCCCCTGATCCAATGCCATAATATATTGTTTTTTCTCCATACCCTTAACCCTCCGTTATTTCATACCTGTGTCACCAGATTATTCTGTCGGAATCTCCTTTGTTGCAATGACCGACACCCCCGTATTGGCAATATTGCTTACAATGACATCCCCTTCCTGCACAGGTGCCTTAACTCTTATTGTAGCCAATTCCTGCATACAGTCAAATATTTTATTCTTCGGGATATCCTGTGCGGTCTTTACAGATACCACAGGCAAGCTACCGCCCAGCACTCTTACAGTACTGGTCACTGTTCGCCTTGGATCTGTTACTTCCTTCCTGGCATAGCGGTCGCCATTCGGACAGGTGTTTCCAGTCACAGATACTACTTCTGTGCCTTTCATTTCTACTGTAAGTGGACAGCCCAACGGACAGCCTATACAAATTAATTCTCTGGTCTCTATTTCTGACATATGTGTCACATCTCCTTTTATTCTTCAACTGCGATTCTGATTCTTGCTACATCTGTTCCATCTTTTTTTACCATGTCTTTATCCATAAGGATGATATTTTCCATCTCACCGGGAGCCATTGTCTTTTTCGGCAGGGAACGTAACAACTGGTCATCTGCATAGATGCAGACCTTTACGTTTCTGTATTCCCGTCCTACACGGAAACGTACTGTCTGGGTATTCTTCATATGAGATAGACGGATTGTGGATGGAACAGTATATCGTACACCATTTTCAGGGATAATCTGTACTATATTCTCTTTTGGAGAGTCTGTTTTACCACCTTTTAAATATTGGGCAGCCCTTGCGCCTGCCTCCTTTGCCTCACCTGATACATAATCCACCAGGTCATGCACATGCAGGACATTGCCACAGGCAAAAACACCTTCTACATTAGTCTCCAGACTCTCATTTACCACCGGACCTCCTGTAACAGTGCTTAATTCCACACCACATCCTGCTGACAGTTCGTTTTCCGGTATTAAGCCGCAGGATAACAGCAGTGTATCACATGGATACGTAATTTCTGTACCCGGTATTGGCTTGCCTTTTGTATCTACCTTGGCAATCGTAACTCCTTCCACTCTGTCTTTACCCTGAATATCTACTACAGTATGACTTAACAGCAAAGGAATATCATAATCCTGCAGACACTGCACGATATTTCTCTTCAATCCGCCGGAATAAGGCATCAGCTCTGCCACTGCCTGTACATGTGCGCCTTCCAGCGTCATACGTCTTGCCATGATCAGACCTATATCCCCACTTCCCAGTATTACCACTTCTTTACCCGGCATTTTACCCTCTATATTGACATAGTACTGGGCTGTTCCAGCTGAATAGATTCCCGCCGGACGATACCCTGGAATATTCAGTGCTCCCCTTGGTCTTTCCCTGCATCCCATAGCAAGAATTACTGCCTTAGCCTGAATTAGCAGCATACCATCTTCCTTATTCATTGCTATGATTTCTTTATTAAAACCATTCTGCCTGTTAGTGCTTCTAAGGCTCATGACCATCGTATGCAGCTTGTATGGAATCTGCTTCTCCTCTATCTGTCTGCGATAACGCCCTGCATACTCCGGCCCTGTAAGCTCTTCTTTAAAAGTATGCAATCCAAAACCGTTATGAATACACTGGTTCAGAATGCCTCCAAGCTGTGCATCCCTCTCTAATATCAGGATATCTTCAGGTGCTGCTCCCTGCTCCAGTGCCCCAAGAGCTGCTGCCATGCCCGCAGGACCTCCGCCAATGATTACTATTTCTTTTTCTATATTCATAATGAAACCTTGCCTTTCCATAACCTTCAGACTATCAGTAACTTCTACTTCGTATCTCCATAAAGCATCACACTATCCTGGTCGGATTTACGTATCTCTTCCATTGGAACACCCAGTTCTCTGGAAAGGATCGCCACTACCTTAGGAGAACAGAAACCTCCCTGACAGCGTCCCATACCGGCTCTTGTCCTGCGTTTTACTCCATCTACTGTCGTAGCTCCCACAGGACGGTGAATGGCATCCAGTATCTCTCCCTCTGAAATGCTCTCACAACGGCATATCATATTGGCATAAGCAGGATTTTGTGCAATCAATTTCTGTTTCTCCTCAAAATCAGCCTGCTCCATATGCACGATTCCCTGTCTGGTTTCCTTAAAATCTTTCTTATCCGGCAGATTCTGTATCTCATTTACCAGCTGTGCAACGTACTCTCCAATTGCCGGTGCACTGGTAAGTCCCGGAGATTCGATACCTGCCACATCAATAAAGCCTGCATAGCCTTTTGACTCTTCTATCACAAAATCATCACTCTCATGATGTGCTCTGATTCCAGCAAAAGACGTTATGATCTGCTTAGCCGGCGGCAATTTCTTTACACTGACAGAAGCCTTCTCCATGACCGTCTCCAATCCTTCTCCTGTCGTGTTGACACCGTTCTTATCCGGAATATCCACAGCAGTCGGACCAATCAGCAGATTGCCATGTACAGTAGGTGTGACCAGAATGCCCTTGCCATATTTGCCTGGTAACTGGAATATAGTCTTATCCACCAAAGCTCCTGCTTTCTTATCATAGAGACAATACTCACCCTTTCTGGCAATCAGGTGCATTTCTTCATGTCCCTCTTTTATGGGCAGCATGTTGTGAATCTCATCTGCGTGAACACCAGCTGCATTGATTATGATAGCTGCCTCATAGACATTCTCATCTGCTGTATGCACACGATACCCTTTCTCCATTACCTCAATGGCTGTCACTCTCTGATTTCTCTGGAAAAGGACACCATTCTCTGCTGCATTCTCTGCCATAGCAATTGTCAGGCCAAAAGGACATACAATACCACCTGTAGGTGCGTAGAGCGCAGCCACTGCATTGTCTGTCAGATTAGGTTCCATCTTCCGAAGTTCCTTCTGTGTTAATATCTGAAGGCCCTGCACACCATTCTGTATACCTCTTTCATACAATTCCTGCAGTTTTCCTTTATTCTCTTCTTCAAAGCACAATATCAGTGAGCCATTCTGGCGATAAGGAAATTGCAGCTTCTGTGCCAGCTCACCCATCATCTGATTACCTCTTACATTTAACCTCGCCTTCAGACTTCCCGGCATGGCATCATGTCCCGCATGAACAATACCACTGTTCGCCTTGCTCGTTCCCTCACAGATATCACTGGACGCTTCCAGTACAAGAATCTGCCTCTCCTTCCTGGCAAGCTCTCTGGCGATGCTGCATCCTGTTACACCGGCACCAATAACGATTACATCATACATATCTATATCCTCCTCTTCTTAATTGAGTAACTATTAACTATTCAGAACCACATGCGCAAAAAAGCCAAGCAAAAAGAACCCTCCACAGGTATCCTTATGCTTGACTCCAAATCTCATGCATTACACTATTTCATTAAGTTAAGTATACTCTAAACCTTATCTACAGTCAATCCATTCCGTACCTGTTTTAACAGGTTTCCGAACATATCGTTACTGTTCACTCGTACCTCGTTCCAGCAACAATTTATGCACATACTCTCAGGTTCACTCTGCCTATTGTGAGTTCATCCCCTACCTGTAATAATACCGGTTCATTCATACCGATCATGCTTCCATTCCGAAGTGTTCCGTTTGTGGAATTGAGGTCTTCTACGTAAATAGCCCCATTCCGTTCTTCAATTCTGGCATGGATCTTACTGACAGTACTGTCAGAAATGACATAATCCACTCTGCCTGTCATTTTGCCAATCGTCAATGGCAAATCATCCAGCCGTATCATGATATCCTCTCCATTTACTCTTCCTGACAGATAAGGCTCCCTGTCAGGAAGCTGCTGCAGGCATATGGTATCTCCATAGGCATACTGCTGCTGTACTACAGGCTCTTTCTCCCAGGAATGAGCTTCTTCATATGTCCTCTCCTCCGGTCGGTAAGTAGGATATTCTACAAACTCATGCTTCTCTAATGGACTATCTTCCTGTAGCTCCTGAATCTCTTTCATGCGGTTCTTCTTTTTAAAATGACATGCCAGAAAGATAACCCCTGCCATAACAGACATACTGACTGCCCCATACAGATACAGGATTTGTTTTTCATCCAGCGGATAAAGCCCTGCCACCTTGCATCCGGCCAGTAATGCTGCCGCAATACCTGTCAGGATAAAGCACATGACTGCTTTTTTCAAATCTCTTTTCTCTGTATTTACATTTGCAGTATGATTCTCTGATTTTGGTTCTTCCTGTTTCTCCACAGGTGATGAAGATGTATAGGATATACTGTCCCAGTCATCATAGTGCGCCTCCTGCCTATAAGAATCCTCTGATTCATAAGGCATCTGTTGTTGCGGTGGTATGTCCTCTTTTGTCTGTTCCATCATCTGTGTGATCTCACGCAATACATAATTGGTATTCCTCGTATAACGGTATACCTGGTATGCCAGCATCACCGCCTGTTCATCCGTATGATCCACCTTTCGGAGCAGTTCCTCAATAAAGGATGCGAAGCTGTCTCTTGCATTGCTCTCATACTCCGGAAAATATACAAAATACGGCTCCATACTGTCCATATTCAAATAAATGTATTCCGGTTTTAGAATAACCTGAGAACCATCTAACAGGTATTCCTCCAGACTGTCATACAGATGAATGCACCCCTGCAGCAATGTACATAGCTGTTGATAGTCCAGCTCCTCTTTTGCATATACCCTGTCCATGGACTGCAAGGAATTTATCTCATAATAATATTTACTTTCACCGTTCACTGTACGGCCAGATACGGGTAACAGCCCCTCTATTTTGTTATCCAATAACATCCTTACCCTGTAGTCCTGCTCTTCCTCCTGCTCATGAAAGAAGTTTGGCTGATTCAAAATCATATAATTATGATTCATATTTCTCTCAAAACTCTTCTGTGGCAAACTATCCGTTTTCATTCTCTATCATCTCTTCTTTCTAACAAATTTACGTGGTTCGCTCTTTCAATTGATAATCCGATCCATGATACGGATCAGCTTCACCTGCCGCCCTCTTGGCGCCCTGCCTTTTGCATACACATGAAAGTTCACTTCCTTCGTGTATTGGCTTAACCAATTCAGTAAAGGTACATTTACATCACATTCGTACACCACTTCAATATCCGAGCCGGTCACTGTTATATAATATTCCAGATTCCTGGCTGCAAATATTTTATCCTTTACCATGAGATTCACTGCGTCCAGTGTAGCTTCATAAGCCTCCTCATTACTGCGGTACAGGCTGCTGCTTCCTCTCACCGCCGCCTCATAGGCACAATGCTCCAGCATGCATCTGTCATATACATAGAACCCTACAAAAAGCATAGTTGTCATGAACAGTATTACCATTGGTAAAATCAGCGCTGCCTCAACTGTAAAATATCCACCCATTCTTCTCTTTATCATCCAAGCACCGCCAGCGCTGCAATATATCCTCCCAGTAATGCCGGTGCAAAAGGCAGTGTTGTCCTTCGACTGCCCTTTTTCAAGATTAAAATACCTATGGATATAACAGCCATAAGGCAGGAAGCGATACACAGCATAACCAGACATCCCCTTGCCCCAAGCAGACATCCGAGCAAACCTGTCACAACTCCGTCCCCAATACCGATCTGTTCTTTACTAAGAAAAGAAATCCCTATCATGCACAATCCAATCATTCCACCTCCTGCCATACTCCAGAGATTCTTCTGCGGCATATAGATACACCCAATCAGACAGATGCATGCCAGCATACCCAGCTTCCACCAGCCCATCTCTTTTGTTCGAATATCCTCTGCTGTCAGCAGAAACATAACTCCTATTGTTATTGCGTATATTATTTCCATATTCATCCTCATTTCAATTTCAATTACACTTACTACAAGGTGTACGCCCTTGTGCCTGAGATATCGGAACCAGATAAATTGTCCTTTTAAGACCGCTGCACTGTAACGTCGTATGATAGCGGTTTCCATAGTCTGTCACAAATACCCTGCTGCTGTCCCGATTGCCACAATCATCACAGGCATAGTAAATACTTCCATCCTTATTACGAAGCTCGCCCACTATATCCTTATCCACACCCTGTATCGACAGTTTCAGATAAGAACAGTTCTTTGACAAATGATAAGCACTTCCACTTGGTGTAATGTATACAAGCTGTTCCTCGTTCCTGCCATTGCCTGCTGCCCCTGCATTATCATACCCTGTCCAAGCTCTTGTTCTTGTCCGGTTATACATGGCAAAGCCGGAATACCCCATCAATCGAAAGGTCGGTCCCACATGATAAGAAGCCACCAGATCAATACATTCATCTTCCTGTAGAAATCTGGACTGCAGCCATAGTATACCCATCGCACCTCCTGTTACAGGTGAATGATTCAGATATTTCTCTCCCAGCTCAGACTCCGTCTTAATTCCGGCATACGTAGCATTCAATGCCGTAGAATTATTCTCAATGGAATGTGCATAGACCGCCATATCCTTAGCCGTGTTATGCATAGCTGCACTTAAATTGCCCTGTAGCCTGTATAATTCCATAATAGACATGAGATTTACCATGGCATACAGGCAAAAGGGAAGTACAAATGCAGCTTCTACTGTCATACTGCCTTTTGCTGCCTTACGTTTATATCCGGAAAGGACGCAGACAGATATCTTCTTGCAGAGAACTGTTACATATGCCAAAAGCGTTTGTCTGTACTTCGTCCGGAAATTCTTTGTTCTTCCTTTCTTATTATTGATTTGATTCATACTTAATTCCTGTAAGAAAATATCTGTCTGCTCCTTTCCTTTATTGATACCCCATGGCACGGTCAAATACGTACTCCCTTTTTCCTGCATCAGAGAATCCGAAGCCTACCTTCAGATAAGAAATGCACTGGTCAATTCTGAAATGCTCATTTCCCGGGGTCTGCCTGATATCCATTTCCACAATGTCAAGGCTTCGCATAACCTTATCCTGTCTGTTCATAAGCATCAGAAATACTCTCAGATGGTCTTCATAGGAAAGGCCTGCATTGGTGGTATTGGGCGATATGGATTCCACTGACACAGTACCTTTTAACATATCCCATAGATTAGTACTCCACTGCCCCCTGTCCTTTAACAAAGGAATACGGTATCCCTGCAAAAGCCCTTTCACATCTGCTACTGCTTCAATATATGACCATACGCCTAAGACAACATAGGTCAATACATCGCTGACCTCCGGCACCAGAAGCAATGTACAAAGTATTTCACAAATTATCTTAACCTCATCTTTTTTGGCATGGTCTGTCGCATTCAGATAAATAAAATTGGACACTGCTCTCATTGCCAGCAATCTTCTGACCATAGACTGCAGATTTACCGCATCACTGTCACTTCCATACAGGATATACTCTACCTGGTATTTCAAAAGGCTCTGTTCTTTCTGATTGGTGTAATTACCATATCGATCTAGCAGATACTGGCCATAGAACAGTTCATCATCTATTCCATCAGGAGTCTCTATACCTTCAGTCAGTCCACAGCCCTGATTCATATTTCCGGCTTTTGCCCTGGCGCTGATATATTGCCCTGCCTGAATCTGCTGACTGGACATGTCCTCTGCAATCAGCTGTGTTACGCCAATTCTATGCAATACACTAAGCCAGCCGTTAACCTGCCCATAAGAATAGCCTCCATCTGTACTGACATCTGTTTCCGTTATCTCTTCCTGCTCTAATTCTCTCTCGAATTCCTGCTTCTTCTGATCAATTTCCGACATGATATCTCTATTGACCAGACCATTGGCTTCAATGATATTCAGATAATTCCTGATATCATTGATATAACTGATCCCATATTTTTCTTTCATGCACTCAATCGCCTGTGCCTTCCAAACCTGTCCGTATCCATCTGTTGCAAAAGCAGCCTGTTCAATCTCCAGATACGGATTGGTAAGCCTGATCAGACTATGTCCGACAGGAAGCTTTCCATCCGTATTGGGATTACAGTTATATCGCAGATAACTCTCCAGATGCTGTTCTACTCTGCTGATGCCGCCTTTTTCATTGCCATAGGAATCATCTATGTAAAATACACCATACTGCTTCATTAACTCCCTGTGATATTCTGCAAACACAGAATCCAATCCAAGATCTGCTGCCAGCTCCGCCTGCAGTCTTGTGGCTCCTACTGCTGCCCCCTCAATAAGTGTAAGCAGCAGAGAGAGCACAATTGCAAACACAAGCGACAGATATACCGTCAGATAGCCCTTAGGCTTAGATACTGTTCGCATTGGATTTGATCTTCTTCATAATGTCTGTCACAATACTTGTAATGTCCTTCTTAAATAAGGCAACCAGACTGATCAAAACTACAATGATCAGAATAACCTCCACTGTTCCCATTCCGTCTTCTTCCTTCATAAATGTTCTTAAATTTCTCATTTTCTTATTCTCCATTCTTTTATTTTTAATAAGATGTCAGTGCAGGTACTGTGATAATTACCATGACAATACCCAATAACATCATCATAGGAACCAACATTTTCGTTCCCGCCTTTTCTCCCAGCTTCCTGGCTGTGTGTTTCCGTTCTTCAAAGGCATCCGCTGCCTCTGCCTGTAACATAGATGTCAGATTTGCACTGCCCTTTGACAGGTTCTGTGCCAGTAACGTTGCCAGTCTCGTATAACCGGGCAGTCTGCATCTGCGCCCAAATTGCTCTAATGCATTTCTGGCTGAAGTTCCATTCTCTATCCCATGTATCGCCAGAAGCATCTCTTCATAGGCATATCGCTTCCTTCCTGTCTGTTCCCGTTCTCTGCGGTAATCTCCTGCTACTCTGCCCCACGCTCCCTGAACGGTCATTCCGGCACTGATCAGCAACGATATCTTGCTGACAATATCAGCATAATCTTCCTGCATCTGTTCACCCCGGCGCTCCACTTCTTTATGCAGATCCTTGTCTTTCATCATATAGATCATAACCGTCAATACAGGCGTCAGAAAGAGAATCAACAACCCTGTATGGTTTTTTGTCCCGCTCCATTTTAGTTCTGTATCACCATAATCCGTTGGAAGCGTAATATATTCTTTCTTACGGTCTGCCTCTTCCAGACTCAACAGTTGTGCTGCTATCTTCTCCTTCAGGGTAAAAGGCTCTGCCCTCTGATAGATACAACAGGCAAGGGTATAGTTCATAACAAAAGAACCATAACTGATCCTCGCACCAAGCTCCTCTACCACTGGCTGCACCATTTCTTCCTGTAATAGCTTTCCCTTCATATCCATATACTGATCCGGCACTGTCCACTCTACCTGAAAAGGATATCCATCCATCGAGGTTATCAGTTTCATATCATATTCAATACGGTCCAGCGTTTCATTTAGTCCCAGAATCTGCTCTTCCAATCGGGGAATAAACTCTTCATATAATCTGTTCATCTCCTGTTCGGACAGTTCCCTTGGCATCAGCTCCAGATCAAACTGTGCTTTTGTCTCTCCATTATCTGCTGTCAGTTTCAGACTCTGACTGCTTCCATCATAATCTTCTCTGTATAAACGGTTATCCACAATCTGTGTGTCCTGGTTGCCTTTTATCCACACAACAAGGGATAGAAATACACCAGCTGCCATAATCAGGCAGCACAAGGACAGTTTCTCTATGACATATTGTCTCTGCCTGCGTGTCACATCCGCTGTCGGCTCCAGCGCAAGAATATCTTCCCGCACGTTACCGTTATAGAGAAGCCAGTCCGGTTTATGGGGCAGCTGTTCCAGCCATTGATACAGTTTCTGTGCTATCTTTTCTCCCATTCCTTTGCCTATACCTCTATCTTTAATATTTTCTCAGCCATCAGACAAGCCACCACGTACAGAATCAGGCAGACACCCATCAGCAATACTCCTGTCAGGTTGTGATACAGACTGTTGAAGAACCCCGGTGAAGTAAGGGATACATACAACATCATGCCAAAGGGCATCAGCTGCATAATCCTCTGTTCCAGCTTCTTCTCACTCATAATCGTATCAATTTCTCTGCGTACCTCGCTTTTCCCTTCGATCATTCTGGCGGTATTACTGATCATGCCTGACAGGCTGCCTCCGTTACGTTTCGCAATCCGGAATATCTCTGCAAAATCCCGGATATCTTTCACATCACTGCGTATGCCAAGACTCAGCAGAATATCTTCCAGCTGGTCGTTATTGCGCAGTCTCCGCATCATCAGATATAATTCCCCAGCCATGAGGCTGTTCTCTCCATACAGCATACTGATATCCTGATAGGATTCCCTAAACGCATTTTCTACAGAATACCCTGCCCCAAGATTTGCAGATACTGATAAAATAACATCTCGGAACTCCTTTTCCAGCTTCTGCTTTCTGTTCCTGCACAGCTTATCCCGTCTTTTTACCAGGAAAAGATATACAGCAGGCAATAACAGGATAAATGCAACCATGCTGTCAAAAAACATCCAACTGATTACCGCAATTCCTGCTATACCCAGCAATACGTTGATTATCAGTTCTCTTGTGGAAAAGAAATACTCTTCATAATTGATTTCTGTTCCCTGTCCGCTTTTTTCTTTTGTTACAAAAATATTTTTTGTTAGTTTATTATTTATTGTTAATCTCATAATTTCTGTTAGTATTAAAGTCAAAAAATAAAATAACCGTAACTATAATCCGGCTGCCAAAAGCTTATCTGTATGCATCAGAGGATTACACATCTGCAGCTGTCCCATAACGTGTCCCGCCTCATCTGTCCCCGTCTCCTGAAACTGATACAATGGTCTGGTCACGATCTCACCATCCTCATAGCCTGTGATCTCCACTATTTCCAGAACCTTACGGGATTTGTCACGAAGTCTTCCAAGCTGCACGATAATGTCCACTCCTGATGCTATCTGTCTTCTCACGGCACTTAACGGGAGCTCCATTCCCATAAGCACCATCGTCTCCAGACGCATGAGCATATCTGTTGCAGAATTGGCATGACCGGTGCTAAGAGAGCCATCGTGTCCGGTGTTAAGTGCCTGAAGCATATCAATTGCTTCACTGCCTCTGACCTCTCCAACGATGATCCTGTCAGGACGCATACGCAGAGAACTTCTAATCAGATCTCGTATGGTAATTGCTGTTGTGCCTTCTCCTTTACTGTCTCTTGTCTCCAGTCTCACCAGATTGGGGATTCCCTGAAGCTGTAATTCTGCTGAATCTTCTATGGTTATCACTCTGTCTGTGGACGGGATATACTGGGAAAGGGCATTTAAAAATGTCGTTTTACCAGAGCCAGTCCCACCACTGATTATGATGTTGTAGCCTGCCCTGACCCATTTCTCCAGGTCCTGCGCTGCTTCCTGCGTAAGAGAACCATATGCAAGCAGATCCGTCATGCCGATTGGATGGGACGGAAACCTTCGTATGGTTACGATTGGTCCATTCAAAGCTACCGGCGCCAGTACAATGTTCACGCGGGCTCCATTTTCCAGTCTTGCATCAACAATAGGGGATGCCTCATTCACTGCCCTGTTGCATTTTGCAACAATCTGCTGTATGACATCTTCCAGCTTCTCTTTTGATGCAAAGTTCTTATCCCATTGGAAGAGTCTGCCTTTCCGTTCTATGAAAATTCCCTGCGTACCGTTGATCATGATCTCTGTTACTTCTTCCTCTTCCACAAGCTCCTGTAGAATATCCATACGTCTAATGGCATCAAAGATCTCACGCCCCAGCTGCTGTCTGTCCTTTAGGGAAAGAGCATACTGTCTGGAACAGTGAATGACCATCTCATCAATCATTTCCCTGACTTCTTCATCAGATACTTCCCTGGACAGGTCAATCTTCTGCCGCAATCCTTCTTCTACAGTCTGTCTGCACTGCTCATATCTCTCCATTGACTGCTCCCCTGCCCCTGATATCCCATAATTCACGTTTCATAAGTTCCCCCAGCCTGGTCGCAGCCAGCCGTTCATAATTGCAGCATTCCTTCTCCCAATTCTCCGGCAAAGTGCTATAGCATGTCTTGTCTGTTATTTTAACTGCTCCTCTTGCTTCCAATAATTTCTGATACTGCATTTTCATTGCCTGTGACTGTCTGGAATCTCCCTGTAGAAAAACAATCTTGTCACTTCTTGCCAACAAGGAATAAAATCCCTGGCAGATTTCAGACAGATCCAGCAGAATCACTTCATAATGCCCACTATCCAACAATACATCAATCGCCTGCTCCCATTGCTGTTCTGTAATCTGCAGCAGATCCGCATAATCCAGAGCCGGCGGAAGATAATGTAATTCACCCAGCGTCTTTCTCATGCTTTCCAGCTTGTACAGTGCCTTATCTGCATATTGCAGCACAAAGTAGAAATAATCCGTCACATCTGCTTCAAATTCTGTATGCAATAATTCTTCAAAGCCGGCAAAGGCTCTCAGATTCAGATATAATGTCTTACTTCCTGCATTGGATAGCATTTGTCCCGCTGCCAGAGCTGTTGCTGTCTGTGCATCTGCCCGGTCTGGAGAATAGAAGCTGACCAGCTTCGTTCTTTTTCTGTTACGTACACTTGCACCACTACAGGAAATATCCTGCGCATATTCTTCCATGATCTGTGCAAAGATTCCTGCCATGGATTGAAATTTGGTTATGACCGGATATTCTGCATTTACATTGTGACCATTTTCTGACAAAAGATAGATTTTACCTGCCCGTACATTTTCGGCTTCCTCAGCATAAGCATTCTCTCCGATCAGGAGGATTTCTATCGGTTTATTCTGACTATAACTGATGACCTGTTCCAGGGCTGTAAAAGTCACAATCTGAAAATCTGCTGTCCCCTTTCGTTGAAAATACTCCTGCATTCCCTGTAGATATCTCTCATCTTTATCACATACTGCAAGCAGCTTCTCCCGCATTACAACACACCTCCCATACAAAGCAATGTGCTGCATAGAACGGGTACTGCCAGACGGATTACTGCAGCCCTGGATTTAAGAGGCATATCATCAGTCATGGCACCCGTCCGTAACATTTTATAAACATAACACAACACTTCTTTTACATGCTGTCTGCATTCTTTTGAGCAGATAATCCTTACCAGTGCAGCAGCTCCTGCCAACATCATTGCTATGCCAATACAGACCATAAGCTTATGCTGCTCAAGATAACAGCCAAGCAGCATAAAGAGCTTCACATCTCCTGCACCGATTCCTCCCATGAGATAAAAGGGATAGAACACTGCAAAGATCAGTGCTGTCTGTACCAGAACTACAAGCAATACTTCTGCCCCCTGCTGCCAGCTAAGAAACAGTCCGGCTGCCATTCCCGGTGCAATGCACCAGTTTGGAATTTTATAGTGCCACATATCCATGAATGCCGCTACAATCAGTATTCCAATTAATAGTTCCATTTTGATTTCATACCTTCCCGTCAGATTCTTTGACCGGTCTTCCTGACAGGGTTCGATTATAACAGACAACAATTTTTTGTCTACCCGAAATGTAAAAACTCGTTTCAAATGTAAAAACTCGTACTAATTTCCAGTATTTTGCATAGATTAGAATGATGATGCCTATACTATAATAACTTCACTGAAAGGATGTAGATGTTCATGAAAACCTACTTTAGTCTGAAAAGTATCCTGAATAATTATCCTCCGGCTCCTGCCAATCCTGAAATACCTTCTGCAAGGGATAAGCTTCTTGCTGATATTGCCAAGACACAGCATGCATTGGAGGTTGCCTATTGTGGATTTGATTACGCAACAGACCCTGATCTGATTGACTGCTATATTTATGAGGTGAATTCCGCTTTAAAGAGATATCGTTTCCTGTTGAATCAGGCACAGCGGATGGAATTGTTTTTAGAAGAGGAACAAATAGAAAAAGCTCCCTCTATACGAGGAAGCCTCTCTTTGCATCATAATTAACAAGACTTTCATTGAGATCTGTTCTGCCATAGGTAAGTCCTGCATACACAGACTGGATATTCTCCATCAATGGACCGGACTGATCCTGACTACTGATCTGCTGATAGGCATCTCTAAGCTTTGTAAAGATCATCTCAATCGTATCCAGATTGTCTACTTTCAGGCTGAACATATCCCGTGCCAGCTCTCTGTCTGCATAACAGTACAGTGAGAACAGGTTGCCCGCCAGTTCATACTGGAAGTCAAGGCTGCTGCGCAGCTGCCCGATACATGCTCTGGCAAGATCTATATTCTGGACAAGCTCTTCTGTTTGTCCGGCATCATGTGCTGCCCTGGCATCTTCCAGATATGCTGACAGCATTTCGTAAACAATTACTGTCAGCTGTGTTTTGTTCGCCTGTGTAATCCTTCTTGTGAACATCTGCTTTTTCTCTGTTGTCATACTAATCCTCATTTCTGTGCATGTTATTTGCGCATATTGAATTTATGTCAAGTATGCACAGACACACACAAATCCCCAATTTTTACTGCAACAGCTGTAATACGGACTGTGGTCTTTCATTTGCCTGTGCAAGCATGGCTGTAGAAGACTGCACCAGTACCTGTACTGTAGAATACTCTGTCATTTCTGTTGCCATATCCACATCCATAATACGGGAATAAGCAGCTGTCATATTCTCTTCTGTGTTGTCAAGATTCGTAATTGTGTGTTCGATTCGGTTCGCATAGGCACCTATCTTGGCACGGATACCGGACAACTGGTTGATTGCATCTCCTACGATATCAATTGCCGCTGTTGCCTTATCCTCCGTTGTAATATCCAGATCCTTTACCCCCAGATATAACGCCTGCAGGGCCGGGATTTCTACCTGGATCACTTGTCCTTCGTTGGCTCCTACCTGGAGACGCATAGCTCCCTTACCTGTCAGATCCAGAAGAATGCTGTTCTTATCATCTGCTTCATTTCCTACCTTGTATGTAGTCCTTGTAGTATCTGTATGTGTATCCAGATAATGGTTCAGCTTATTTGCCTGTACCGCAGGGTCCAAGGAATTTATATAGTTTCCATCCTTCTTTTCATCCCAGCCGCTTGGATTCTCTATGACCACCTTAAATTTCTTAGTCTCTGTCTTAGTCAGATCATCCGCTGCCGCCGCTGTAATGCTGAACTCTCCTTTTGTCTCATCGAACTTGCAGTCTGTAACTTTAATCGCCTTATCGGGAAACACGTCTTTGAACGCATCCGCAAAGTCTTCTGTCAGTCCACTGTAAGGATTCTGGGTCGCACCTGAATTAATTGTGGTCGTAGTAGTTGGAATCTGTACACCCTTCTCGTCTGTTTCTTTTACAATATTTACTTCTCTGATATTGTATTTTGTCTTACCATCTGCACTCTCCACCCTTACATTTTTAAAGCTGTCCGTGGAGAAATATTTCACTGTACTTGTAGTGGTTACACCACTGCCTTTCACTGCGGTGCGATCGTTCAGGGTAAGCTTGACTTCAAAATCGTTCTCACCCTTGATCACGATATTCTCATCCTCAAGGATGACTCTGGAACCATCCGGGAATGCCTTCAGGCCTGAATTGATCGTTGTTGTCGTTACAAGTGCCTTGCGTACCTTATCTGCGCTTGTTGCTGAAAACTTATCCTCATGTGTCACTTTACCATTTACATCTTTTTTGATATAGGCATCAAAGTCTTTAATGGTGTCTTCATCATGGTAGTATTCCAGTCCTTTGATCATATAGGTACCACTTGTTACACCATCACCGTAGGACATTACCTTTACGTTCTCTGCATTGGTATATCCTTTGTATGCAAAGCTGCCATCCAGCAGATTCTGTGCATTGAACTGCGTGGTTTCCGCGATTCTGTCCAGCTCCTGTACCAGCTGGTCAATCTCCAGCTGGATCTGTTCACGGTCAGAATCCGCATTGGTACCATTGGCTGCCTGAATTGCCAGCTCGTTCATTCTCTGTAGGATTTCATGCATCTCTGTCATTGCACCATCTGCTGTATTTACAACAGATACACCATCATTGGCATTATTATTTGCCTGTTTCAGGCATCGGAGCTGTGCACTCATCTTCAAGGAAATAGCCAGACCTGCTGCATCATCTGCCGCACTGTTGATCTTGTAGCCGCTTGATAATCTCTTGATAGAGTCAGATAAGCGGGTATCATTATTGTTCAGGCAATTTCTTGCAATGATGGATGATATATTGTAATTAATTCTCATGTTCTTTCTCTCCTTTTACGCAATGTTTCCGTCAGGCTTCATATTGCTGATCCAGACTCTTTAAAGCTGTAATAAAGGCTTTTGCCGTCTGATACAATTCCCTGGTGGATAATTCTTTGGATTCTTCTACGTCCCTATCCTGTCCGAATCTGTTCAGATCAAGTGTCTTTGTTTCAGCCAGGCTGATGGATATCTTTTTGTTCTGTCCACTCTCCTGCTGTGCTTTGGAGAATTGTTCCAGTAGATTATTCTGTAATACTTTTATATCCTGCCCTGATGTTTTCTTATCATAGGCGATCATACCTGAAATCTTCTCTTCACTGATATCAAAATCCGCTGCCACTTTGCCAAGTGTATCTGTATCCATCGTAACAGTGACTTTACCCATCCGGCTGCCGTTATGATATATTTTCAGGTTAATGGATGTCAGCTCACCCTTGATATTAACAGGAAGCTCATAATTTTCTTCCCTGGCAAGACTGCCTGCAAGAGATAATCCTTTGTACAACATCTGTGCAGCTTTCACATCAACGATATTGTCAGAGGTATGAACCATATTTTCAACTGCACTGACTGCTTCTCCAATCAGCTCCTGGTATGCACTGACTGCACTACTCTTATCTGTCAGGTTATTGGCTGCATCCTCTGCCTTCTGCCATAGAGCATCGTGTTCTATGTCTCCGACAGAATCAAAAGCATCATTGACACTTGTGTCATTTTCTACGCTGGCAGCACCGTTTCTTCCAAATATCTGCTTATAGAGGGAACCTCTCTCCATAAGTAATAATTCTGCTGCCTGGATATTGTTCACACTGACAGGCTGTTCATAATCAATCAATGACTGGATAACACTATCCTCAACCTGTTGTGCAGACTGCACGGAATCCCGGAAATTATGTATTCTGTCCTGCTCCATATCCTGCCTGGATGATTGATTTGTTTCAGGCATCTGCTTTAATTCCTGTGCAAACTGCTCTATTGTAGTATCGGCTTGAATATCCATTTCCTTCAATGCATCTACATCTGTTTTCTGAACCAGTTCATCCTTGATTTCCCCGGATAATGCAGCATAATACTGCATCTGATGCTGATACTCACGGGATGGGCTGTCCTGATAGCCTGCCATGATCTGCTCATCAATTGCCTGCCCTCTGGCAATCAGCTTCTCTAATCCACCGAATCCATCATCTATGGATATATCCATATTTTTATGACGGCTTGTACGTACTGCTGAAAGCATATTCTTGAAATTCATTTCTGCCCCGGCGGCGACTACACTTCCGATTACTGCACCGTCTGTCTTCTCTATCTGACGGAAAAGACGGTAGATACCAATATATGCTTCTCTTTCATCCTCTGTAATTGCATGACTCTGATCAAGCTTATGCAGATAAGCTGAGAATTTCTCCGCGTCTGACCCTGTGTCCTTATCCTGTTCATTCAGGTATTCTTCCAGCTCATCCAGATTCATATCCAGTGGATTGATCTGCTCTCTGATCATCTGCAGTGTAACAGCAGGAGTCATTCGACGTATTACACCCGTTACCTGCATGTCTGCTTCTTTTACTGACTGTATGTTATCCTGCGTAATCCCCATATTGTTATATCCAAGGATTCTCACAGCTCTTCGATTACTGTCATTTGTCTCAAGTCCCAGATCCTGCAGAATATCATCTACATTTCGGAACGCCTTCTGAATACTGTCACCCATATCTTTGCGTGGTGCTGTCATCAAGGCTTCATAGGATTCTCCTGCTTTGTCATATTTACTCTGTAATATACTTCCTTCCTGATGAAGTGCTTCCAGTGTAAAGGGAGTCTTACTTGCAGATATCTTGCCGGACAGCGCCGCCGGCATGGCTGCAAGCTCTTTTGTCAGTGTAAGCGTATCCTCGTACCACACTGCCCGCTGCTCATTGACCTGCTCTGTCTCACCCTGGAACAAAGCTGCTTTTATATTGGCTTCTGTGGCTTTTAACGCCTCTACAAGCTGTGACAGCTCTGTTGTGTCTATCTGATAACCACTCTTTAATAACTGTCTGTTAGCTTCCTGTGTCATGACCAGCCGGATCTCTTCCATCTGGCGTCTGGCTTCTATCTCCCGTAAAGAAGCATCACCGGTATTGACTACTGCTGCCTCACTACCCTCTCTGGCATCAATTTCTTTCTGCGCGGCACTTAAATTTCTAAGGTTCAGTGTCTCCCCGGCTTCTATGGTGTCATGAATTGCTTCATCACTGATAGCTTCTGCCTGCTCTACAAGCTCTTTCGCCTGCTGCCAGACAGGCTGCTCCCCTGTCACCAATGCCTTCCCCGGCTGTTTGCCATTGCCCATAGCCGTCACTGCCATATCCATGAGCTGTTCTGCATCCATCGGAAGCTGCAACTGACTTAAATCTGACAGATAAGAAAGATTCTGAGGTGTCAGTTCAATACCTGATTCCACTAACCATCTGGCATTTTTCTGAACATCTTCGGTGTTCTCCAGTCCAGATTGTCGGATTACAGAATCAATTCCACTCTGCAATGCATCCCAATTAATTGTATCTGCCTTCTTCGCATAGTACCCCTTTGCATAATCACTGTAATAGCCCTTTGCCTGCTGGAGAGAATCCGTGCTGGAGAACTGGGCTACATATACATTATCTACCGTAGGAGCCTTCTGATTGAGCAACAGATATTTTAAAGCGTCTTCTGACAGCTCTCCTATCTCCATACCCTGTGCAATAGTCTTTACAAGCGCTGTGATATTGTCTTCTGTAACAGGAATATCCGCCTGTTGCATCTTGTCCACCAGTTCATTGGCATCAATGCGGCTGCCTGTAATCTCTTCCACAGTTGCTGTATCTAAATCGTCATTATATCCTGCTATTTCCACTCCCGCTTTTGCAAGCGTTACTTTGATCCTGTCTACAATACTGACATATGTCTCTACATCTGTACTTCCCGGCTGAAAGCCTTCTTCCTGCATTTTCTCCAAGTCTTCCCCGGAAACAGAATTAGACATCACAATCATAAAGTCTTTTTGGGCCTTAACATTTGTGTTCCCGGCCTTCGACATAATATCCTGTGCGGTCAATCCGTGACCCTGATACGCCTTGTCATCCATAACTTTATTATCTGTAATGTCTAATGAATATCCGCTGTTCCCGACCTGAAGGGAGTCAGCAGTCGTCTTATATGTAGTTGTTCTGTCGGTATCGGCTACAGGAGATGAAGATAATTTTGCATCCAAAGTAATATTCATCCTGTTAACCTAAGCCTTTCTTCCATGTGGTACTTAATCGTCTTACCTTATATCTCGGCAAATATGGGCAAAAACTTAACAGGAGCAGAAAAAGTAACCCTTTTTCTGCCCCTGTTATAAATTTTCTATTCTGTTTTAGCTGCTTCCAGCGCCTGTTTTAAATCTGCAATAATGTCATTTACATTCTCAATACCAACAGATAATCTTACAAGATCAGGGCTTACACCCGCTGCTACCAGCTCTTCATCATTCATCTGCCTATGCGTTGCTGATGCAGGGTGCAGAACACAGGTATGTGCGTCTGCCACATGAGTTGCAATCATGGCTACTTTTAAATGTGCCATAAACTTCTCTGCTGCGCTTCTTCCACCTTTTACACCAAAAGATACAACGCCACAGGTGCCATCCGGCATGTACTTCTTTGCCCTTTCATAGTATTTATTGCCTGGAAGTCCCGGATAATTTACCCAGGATACATTCTCATCTGCCTGCAGGAATTCTGCTACTTTCTGTGCATTTTCACAGTGTCTTGGCATACGCACATGCAAGGACTCCAGTCCCAGATTCAGGAAATACGCATTCATAGGAGACTGTATTGCACCCAGATCTCTCATAAGCTGTGCTGTCGCTTTGGTGATAAAAGCTCCGCCCAGACCAAATTTCTCTGCATAGGTTACACCATGATAGGATTCATCAGGAGTTGTCAGTCCCGGGAACTTATCTGCATGGGCAAACCAGTCAAACTTACCGGAATCTACAATACATCCACCCAGAGACGCATCATGCCCATCCATATATTTCGTTGTTGAATGAGTCACAATATCTGCTCCCCACTCAAAAGGCCGGCAATTAATAGGTGTTGCAAATGTATTATCTACAATAAGTGGTACTCCATGAGCATGTGCTGCCTTGGCAAATCTCTCAATATCGAACACTACCAGTGCAGGATTGGCTATTGTCTCACCGAATACCGCTTTGGTATTGGGCTGGAATGCTGCTTCCAGTTCTTCATCTGAACAATCCGGATCAATAAATGTAGTCTCAATTCCCATACGCTTCATTGTAACTGCCAGCAGATTATAGCTGCCTCCATAAATGGTAGAAGAAGCTACCACATGATCTCCTGCACCGCAGATGTTGAAGATTGCAAAGAAAGTAGCTGCCTGTCCCGAAGAGGTAAGCATTGCAGCTGATCCACCTTCCAGTGCACAGATTTTGGCTGCCACGTAATCATTTGTAGGATTCTGTAATCTGGAATAAAAATATCCCTCCGCCTCCAGATCAAACAGTTTACCCATATCTTCACTGGTGTCATACTTGAATGTAGTACTCTGAATAATGGGTATCATTCTGGGTTCACCGTTTTTTGGTACATAACCTGCCTGTATACATTTTGTCTCTTTTTCCATTTCCTGTCTCCTTTTATTTAATAATCCGATGTATTGGCAATTCAATACATCGGATCTGTGTTTAAAATAGATATACAACTCCTGTCAGTGGTGGAAGAGGAATCACAACATATTGGTTCCTGTTATCACATTTTCCCTTGCGTGCCTTGATTTCCTTTGGAACTCTGTGGCCTGCTCCTCCATATCTCTCTTCATCTGAATTGATCAGAAGCTTATATTTCGTATTCATAGGTACACCAACCTTGTAATTAGGATATTCTACAGGAGTCATATTAAGTACAAACAACATATGCTGCCTGCCATCTCTGGTTCTTCTTACAAAGCTGTATATGCTTCTGTCTTTATCATCTGCATTCATCCATTCAAATCCAAGCCAGTCATTATCAATTTCATATAAACACGGATACTTACGATAGGTTTTAAGCAGCTCACCCACAAAATCATGCATACCACGGTTCAATGGATTCTGAAGCATGTACCAGTCAAGCTCTCTTGCCTCGCTCCACTCACGCTCCTGTGCGAAATCCTGTCCCATGAACAGCAGCTTCTTACCTTCATGTCCTAACATATAGGTATAGCCTACTCTCAGGTTGGCATATTTATCTACCTCGTATCCCGGCATCTTATTGACCATGGAGCACTTTAAATGCACTACTTCATCATGCGACAGCGGCAAAATATAATTCTCGCTGTCATTATATGTCATGGCAAAAGTCATCTTGTAATGGTTGTCTTTTCTAAAATATGGGTCCAGCTTCATATATTCGCAGAAATCATGCATCCATCCCATATTCCATTTGAATGAAAATCCAAGTCCACCATCTTTAGGTTCACCTGTTACCTTTGGCCATGCCGTGGATTCCTCTGCAATCGTCATAACTCCCGGATAGGAACCATGAATCACGGAGTTGAGATGTTTGAAAAATTCTATTGCATCCAGGTTCTCATTTCCACCGTATTTGTTGGGCAGCCATTCTCCGTCTTTTTTACCATAATCCAGGTAAAGCATACTTGCAACAGCATCTACTCTAAGACCATCTACATGGAATTCACGAATCCAGTATAAGGCATTGGCAATCAGGAAATTACGTACCTCATTCTTGCCATAGTTAAATATCTTAGTTCCCCAGTCTGGATGTTCACCCATTCTTTTATCAGGGTGTTCATACAGACATGTACCATCAAATTCGCACAGACCATGTGCATCTCTTGGGAAATGCGCCGGAACCCAGTCAAGAATAACACCAATATTATGCTTATGGAAAAGGTCAATCAGATAACGGAAGTCGTCAGGTGTTCCATAACGGGATGTAGGTGCATAATATCCTGTTACCTGATATCCCCACGAACCATCAAACGGGTACTCTGCAATACCCATTAATTCTACATGCGTATATGGCATTTCTTTCAGATATTCCACCACTCTGTCTGCGAACTGACGATATGTATAGAACCCATCCTCTGTTCCATCCGGATGCTTCATCCAGGAACCGATATGGCACTCATAGATAGAAAGTGGTTCCTTGTTCATATCCTTTTTGGCTCTGGCTGTCAGCCATTTCTCATCATTCCATTCAAAATGGTTCAGATCATATACACGGGAAGCTGTTCCAGGTCTCAACTCTGCATAATTTGCATAAGGATCTGCCTTATAGAGCTTTCTTCCATCTGCAAGCTCTATCAGATATTTGTACATCTGTCCTTCCTGTACGCCTTCAATAAATGTAGTATAGATGCCACCTTCACCGATTCGCTCCATTTTGTCGGCAGTTTCATTCCAGCCGTTGAATTCACCAATCACATAAATATCCTGTGCATTCGGCGCCCATACAGCGAAAAAGGCACCCTTTTTTCCATCATGTGTGCACAGATGTGCTCCAAGTTTCTTATAGATCTCATAATGCGTTCCCTGTCCAAATACATACTGATCTGCCTCGGAAATAAACACTTCCTCTGTCTGCTTTACTACTTTGCTCATGCACATACCCCATTCCATTTGAATTGGGAATTCATCCCATTCTCATTTGTTTACATAAAATCTCTTTCCCTTAATACTATCATATCTTCTTTATCATAACGCTTCGCCAGTAACACATCAACGAAGTTCTTGAGATTAAATTTCTTGGATTTCCAGATTGCTTCATCTATGATGTCTCTGACTTCGTCCTTCGTTACTACATGATTACCGCTCTGACTGTTGGCAATTCTGGTATATAACGCCAGCGTTCCCAGTTCATCAATGGAATATTCCAGCGCCAGTGCATAATTCTTTGCATAGTCCACAAGCGCATTATTATCCATCTCCATCAAATCTATTCTGATATTGAAATAATCAGAAATAAATGCCTGCTTCTCTAACAAATGGGTAATTTCCTTACGGGTATCCTCCATAATGACAACCAGTCCCAGATTATCCTGATTTAACAGATTTGCCATTTCATAGAGCTTATCCTGTGTGATTCCATTGGCTTTTTCTATAATAAGTGCGCCATTTCCCAGCTTAGCAAATACTTCACTCAGATTCCTGAGATTTAATTTTTCACCTGTAATCTTTGCTACTTTACCAGAGAAATTAGCATCCAATGCCTGATATTCACGAATCAGATTCTTAGCCAGACGAACTGTACCAAGTCCTGCTTCTCCGGTAATGATGGCATTACCTGTATAGGCAGCCAGACTCATCTTATCCAGAGCATAGATAATCTGCTTACGAATCTTCTTTGTTACAGCAAAATTCTCAAAGAGTTCCTGCTCTTCCGGGGTGAAATCACGGATTTCTTCTTTTCTTACACCCTTGGTTTCTTTATCTGTAGTCTCAATGATCTTATCTGGCAGGTCTCCGATCTCTGCAGTATCCAAATTGATTTCCTGCGTTTCAAGAATCTCTCCAGAATCTTCTTCTGTGTTATCATCCACATATTCCTCTTCTGGATATTCTTCCTGTTCAGGTGCTGCTTCCTCTATCTCTTCCTCAGATTCTGCATATTCCTGCCCGGCATCTTCTTCCTGTACAAATGACTGTTCTTCATACGACTCTTTTACAGACTCTTCCATGGATTCTTCTGCATCGGATAATTCTACAGATTCTGTCTCGTTTTCTTCATCCATCCACCCCTGGGACTCTGTGATTTTTTCCTGAAGCTCTGTCTCTTCCATATCTGGCGTATCTTCAATCTCAGTCAGTTCTTCTACTTCGCCCTCATCTTCATCTTCCTTCTCTAATTCTCCAAATATTCCATTCTTAACAGAATTATCGAAGTTCTCGAATATCTTACCCGTCTGCTGTAATACCAGCTTACGTACTTCTTCCTTGTGCTTGGCAGCATTCTCCTGCTTCATTCTCTCCCATTCACCCAGCACTTCATCCAGATTCATCTGTCCAGTCATAGGATGGAATACTTCTTCCTGCGTATCCTGCTCTTCTTCCTGGACTGCATCTGCAACTTCTTCTTCAGGAACAGGAATAGAAGCAATCTCTTCCTGTAAAGTAGGCTGCTCGTCAAATACATTCTCGCCGTTTTCTTCCAGACGGTCATGTTCTTCCTGTACAGATTCCTCTGTAATATCCCGAAGCATGTCCATATCTGTATCCTGTCTGATCACTCGGGCATCCTCACCGGGTACAAATACTTTGCTGATAGCTCCTGTATGAGGTTCCGGTGCTATTTCTGACACGCCTGTCACCATTTGTGCAACACGACTTGTATGTACAGGAACCGGCTGCTCTTTCTCAGTTATTTCCGTCTCTGATTGCGGCAGCTCCTCATGGTCTTCCTGTATCAACGTATTATCTTCTGTATTATCTTCCACAGATGGATTACTTGCCTCTGTCTCTGTCACGTTCTCCTGATGAATGTCCTCAGGCTGCACAATATCCGCTCTTTCTTCTGCGAAAATATCTTCATCATCTGCAAAAAGTTCTTTCATACTCTCTGCAACAACCTTCTGCAGATTAATTGTATTATATTGACTCATATCAATAGAACCCGTATCACGATAAGCACTGCTTACAGACTGATTCTCTTCTACTGCATAATTGTCTATATTATCTACTTCTGCATTATCTGCCAGATACGTATCCTCTGTGTAGATCTCCTCTGTACGATAATCATCTTCTGGATATGGTTCCTCATTATAGTTCTCTTCGGGGTAGGCATCCTCTACTCCATAACCATCTTCCGCATATGATTCTTCTTCACTGTAATTCTCTTCAGGATAGACATCCTCTGCCCCATAGCCATCTTCCGGATATGACTCTTCTCCACTGTAATTCTCTTCGGGATAAGCAGCCTCTGCCCCATAGCCATCTTCTGCATATGATTCTTCTTCACTGTAATTCTCTTCAGAATAAGTATCTCCTGCTGCGTAGTCTTCCTGTGACTGTCTGGCCTTTGCCATATCATATTTCTTCTGCTGAATTGGCGTTAAAGGTGCATGAAGCATTTTAAGCTCCATTGCCTTCATTACATATGGGCCATCCCCGAACCACAGAATCAGATCATCACATTCTTCTACACATTTTGTAGCCAGTCCGACCCTGTGATAAAGATATGCCAGCTCATATGCCCACTCTTCCTGATAATCTCTCTTCTTCAATTCTTCCAGAAGCTCTATTCTTTCTTCCAGACTTGCTTCCTGTGCTTCCAGAATACGATAACGCAACGTAAAGACACCATTATCCCGTGGTGCCAGTTTCACAAATTCCTTATAATATTCTATCGCTGCAACTACATCATCCAGCTCAACCGACACTTCACACAAAGAGTACAAAACCGCCCGGTTCGCAGGATAACGTTCGTATGCAATCTGTAATACTGCCTTACTGTCCTCATTTCGTCTGTTGACTCTGTAAAGAGCTGATACCTTCAACAACATCGTAATGCTCTTTACTCTTCGCCAGTCTATCATATCCGCTATATTAGCGGCTTCCACATATTTTTCTTCTTCAATCAGCTTTACTATTTCATCCGAACGAAGTTTATATTCATATTTATCCAAGTAAAATCACCTCTATAAGCCATTTCCCCTTTTGGCACTTTCGCTCTACCCATAAAAAGACGCTGATATTATCTCAATTTCAGCCTATTATTATCTGACAATTTGAAAAATATATCTTGTTGACAGACAACTTTATTATATAAAGTTTAGCATAACGATTTTCTTATGTCAACGCTACTACATATAGAGTTTACGATAATTATCGCGTTTTTCCAAGAATATCTGAAAGATCGGCAAATTGTTCCAGCGTAAGCGCTTCGCCACGTATTGTAGCAGACAATTCCATCTCTTCCAAAGCTTCAACAACCTGTTCCTTTGACACCCTTAATCCCGGTGCATTAGACAATCCATTTACCAGAGTCTTACGTCTCTGATTGAAAGATGCCCTGATAATATCAAACATGAACTTCTCATTCTGTGCACACACAGGTGGTTCCTGGTATCTGGTAAGTCGAATTACTGCACTGTCTACATTAGGTCTTGGCATGAAACATGAAGCAGGTACTGTCAGCATAATCTCCGGCTTTGCATAATATTGAACAGCAAGGGACAGAGCACCATAATCTTTCGTTCCCGGTCCTACCTGCATACGGTCAGCTACTTCCTTCTGTACCATAATCGTAATACTGTCTAATGGTACATGGCTCTCAAAGAGCCCCATAATAATCGGTGTTGTAATATAATAAGGTAAGTTCGCAACAACCTTGATTGGTCTTCCCTGATTCTTTTCCTGTGCAATTTTGTTGATATCTACCTTCAAAATATCCTCATTGATCACAGTAACATTCTGATAGGAAGAAAGCGTGTCTGCAAGAATCGGTATCAGATTCTTATCAATCTCTACTGCAACTACTTCTCTTGCTCTTTCACACAGATACTGCGTCATGGTTCCGATACCTGGTCCAATCTCCAGGACACAATCATCCTCTGTGACATCAGCTGCATCCACAATATGTTCCAGTATATTGGAGTCAATCAGGAAGTTCTGTCCGAATTTTTTTTGAAAATTAAAATTATATTTTTGAAGTACCTCTATGGTATTGGTTGGATTTCCAAGTGTAGCCATATATTCTGTCCTTTCTTACTGTTCATTTATATGGAATAATCGTCTGGCATTCTGATTGGTAATATTTACTACCTCTTCATACTCCATTCCCTTGATCTGTGCAATCTGTGCTGCAATATAGGGAATATTAAGTGAAGAATTCCTTTTCCCACGATTGGGTTCCGGCGCCAGATAAGGACTGTCCGTCTCCAACAGAATCCTGTCAATGGGAACAGCTTGTGCTACTTCTTTCATTTTTTTGCCATTTTTAAAAGTAACAACACCGCCAATTCCTATATAAAAGCCCATTTTTATATAATCAAGTGCCATCTCTGCACTATAAGAATAGCAATGGATTACACCACCAATCTCCTGTGCTTTCTGCGCAGTCATAATGTCATAGGTGTCTTTGGCTGCATCTCTGGAATGAATAATAACAGGTTTATGACAGCTTCTTGCCAATTCCAGCTGTCGGATGAACCATTTCTTCTGTATCTCATGATCCGGTTCCTCCCAGTAATAATCCAGTCCGATCTCACCCACTGCAACTACCTTAGGCTCTGCACATTGTGCTGTCAGCCATTTGAAATTCTCCTCATTTAATTCTGTTGTTTCACTGGGATGAACCCCCGCTGCTCCATAGATAAAAGGATATTGCCTGGTCAAAGCTACTGTCGTTTCAGTACTTTTAAGACTCGCTCCCACATTGACTATATATTCTATTCCATGCTCCTGCATGGAATAGAATAACTGTTCTCTATCTTCATCAAATGCTTCATCATCATAATGGGCATGGCTCTCAAATATCATTGCCTATTCCTTTCTGTACTATATCCCTATATGGATATTTATTTAAAAGTTGTTCAAATTCTTCCATGGACATAGGCTTTGCATAATAATATCCCTGAATGATATCACACCCTATCCGTCCGAGAAAATCTGCCTGTTCCTTCGTTTCAACCCCTTCGGCAATAACAGGCATTCCCAGCTTATCTGCCATGGCAACTACCATCTGTACTATATCTGCACTTCTCTTTGTGTTTTTGGATTTTTCCATAAACTTCATATCCAGCTTCAGAATATCTACAGGAATGTCTTTTAACGTATTTAATGAAGAATAACCACTTCCAAAATCATCCATTTCCACAACAAAACCTTCTGCCTGCAGCTTCTCTATCAGGGCAGCCTGCTTGGGAACGTCCATGATCACAGCACTTTCTGTGATTTCTAATTTCAAGCCTGCCGGACTGATATCATACTCTTTCACCAGCCCCATAAATTCTCTGTACAGATCCAGATAATAGAAATCCTTGGGCGAAATATTAACAGAAAGTGATATCTTTTTCCCCTGATTCTCAAGTTTTTTGAGGAATTCACATGCCATTCTCCATACATACCGATCCAGCTTACTGATCAGCCCCTTATCTTCCATCATAGAAGTAAATACCTGTGGCTTCAATAAACCTTTCTTTGGATGCTTCCAGCGTACCAGCGTCTCACCACCTGCGATTTCGCCTGTTCTGTGGTTGAACTGTGGCTGAATATATATGGTAAACTGCTTCTCTTCAAATGCAGGAGTCAGATCCTTTAATATCTCCTGTTCCTGCAGGATTTCCTTACGCATATGTTCATCATAATATATGATCTGCTGTTGGACATTATTTTTCATGGAACTGATAGCCAGCATTGCCCTGTCACACATAGATGACACCGGCAGACTCAGATCATCCACCTCATAAATCCCTACATGATTTACAATAGGATAATTGATCCCTTTAATCCGAAGCGTACTCCCGCTACGCATAAAATAACTATCCTCACTAAAATTGCGTGCAGGCATACAGATTGCAAAACTGTCTCCCGAAATTCTGCCATATACACGGTTATGATCATCCGCATCCCTGATACTGTCTGCAATCGTACGCAGGATCCTGTCCCCGGCTTCCGGACCAAATATATCATTAATCACCTTAAACTGACGAATATCCGAACAGATAATATAATACTGCTCCTGTGGGTTATTTTTCATGAACAGTTCTGCTTCTTCAAAGAAGCACAATCTGTTATATAGCCCTGTCAGAGAATCATGGGTTGCCATATATCTGTATTTTTCACGCTGCTCCCTTTCTTTTGTAATATCGTGCATAATATAGAAACATCCCATATATCTGCCTTTATCATCCAAAAGCTTCTCATATTCCTTGGCGTATATCTTCCTGATATTATTATCTATCTGTATGGCAGTTCTCCTGCCCGGATTCTCATAATCCCATGCATTCTCAAAAGCTTCCCTGTCAACCTTACATCCTTTCAGAAAAAGAAACATACTTCTGTTCATATAAATGCAGTTATCCTCTTCGTCAAACATGATCAGAAGATCCTTCTGCTTATTCTGTCCCAGTCTCTGCATAATATGTTCAAGCTGTCTGGGAACATAATAAAACGTAAAGTAATCCAGTAAAACCGCTGCAGCAGCATACGTATAGATGGAAATATCTACCGGTGGCTTCATGATCAGGAACATTGCGTTCGCAGCCATGACACCTGCTAATGTCAGGATGACAAAACCGAATTTTCTTTTATAAATGTGTGGTGCGGTATATACCTTATACAGAAAGATACAAAAAGAAACCGCAAATGGAATATAGCACAAAATAAGATGGAGATAAAACAGTGGCTGGGGAATGAACCTTAAATAACGTTCTTTTCTGTAGTATATCACCTGAAACTTCATAGCATGTTCCAAGACTATATTGCATAGCATGGAAACCGAATCAATCGTAAGTATGATAACCGTTACAAGCTTCATCCAGGGTTTCAGGTCAAACAATGCCTTACCCTTATATTTCGTATACTCAATCGTATACAGGAACATGGCATAGCATAACCAGTCCATTCCGGCAAAGAAGATGCAGTTGCCGGCTGACATCCATTTATAATCAGAAGATAAAAATATGATCGTATATCCTGCTACTGATAACGCACCTATTGATAATAATTCTGCAACACGCCTGCCTAATTCCGTTCTGCGTTTTATGCATTGTATATCACATATAATCAATACCAGTACTCCCATACAGGATAATACTGCATACATCATCTTAGACATTCCTATGCATCTCCTTACCTGCAGTCTGAGGCGGTATACAATATCATTACTTACGATACTGTATACCGGATTGATCTTTCTCACAATAATATTTATTTTACCATATTCCCCCATGAACTTGAATATTTATTTTATACAACTTCATACGGATCCTCCGATTGTAACTTTTTCAGAAAAAGTATTGACATTCTTTTTTCCATATGATATATTATCCATTGTTCGGTTGAGAAATCGGCATAAATGCACCGCTAGCTCAGTTGGTAGAGCACCTGACTCTTAATCAGGGTGTCCAGGGTTCGAGCCCCTGGCGGTGCACTGAAGGCACTGTTTTCAATGCAGAAGCATCGAGAACGGTGTTTTTACAGATAAACAACATCATAGACGCACCGCTAGCTCAGTTGGTAGAGCACCTGACTCTTAATCAGGGTGTCCAGGGTTCGAGCCCCTGGCGGTGCATTTAAGGCACTGTTTTCAATGCATATGGCATCGGGGACGGTGTTTTTTTGTGTCTCCTTTAAATTATTCTGAACACAAATATCCCTTCTCTTTCAGAGCTTTTTCAATATAATCCAGGGTGTCTTCATCATCTGCTTCTACCGTATGATAATGATCTCCTGCTGTAAGATTCTTTAAGGGTGTTGATTTGCCACTGTGAATACTGCTCATAAATTCCTGCACATGACGCCTGCATGCAATAGGCAGGGCCGTTCTGATTGCTCCATATACCGCATGTTCTACGTATACATCAAGCACTCTTCCTCCCATATCCACAATGGTATTCAGTTCATCTTCCATCTGCTCATCTGTATGGGACACATGAAAGACTCTTGTTATCGCATCTGTATCTTTACTGACCTCTTTATTTTTGTTCTCTGATAATGACGGCATGAGCATATATCCTCTTGCCGCAGAATAAATATCATAATCCGCTGCCCTAAGCAGCGCAATATCCTGTACAATGACCTGTCTGCTTACCTGAAACTGCTTTGCAAGTGCAGTTCCTGATACAGGCTTTGTTGATTTGCTGATGATCTCTATAATTGCTTTACGTCTCTCTTCTCCTGTCATAATTATGCCCAGCCTTCCTCTTACTATCATAAGTAGTCTACACCAATCCCCCTTCTTTGTGCTACATTTTCTTTTGGAATCTTTCTATAGAATTAGATTTATTTGCACAAAAGAACCATCAACAGAAAAAACAGCAAATAGATTGACTACATTCTGAAAAAATTTTATACTTATTATAAACCTATATGCATACGAAAGGAGAATTCTATGAAAGTTCATAAAATATTGGCATTAACACTTGCTATGGCATTATCCATATGCGCAATTCCTACTACTATTGCAGAAGCAAAAGGTGAAACCTGGACAATTCCCGGTGACAATACCTATCATTTAGACGGTACAGATGTTGTCATCAAAGTCGAGGGTGATACCCTTCATGTAACAGGAACAGGTGCAGTTCCAAGTTATGATTACTGGTCCTTAAATGAACGTCCCTGGAGATTAAAAGGTGTTTCTGTCATCCAGATTGACAGTACGATTACTTCAATTGGTTCCTACGCTTTTGCAAATATGGATAAAGTAAACCGTATCATAATGGGCACCAGCACATTCATTGAAGATACTACCACATTTTCCAAGATTGCTTACAAACCAATCTTCCGTATCTCAGATACTGGTGTAACAACACAGATGATTGGCAACATCCCTTATACCAGCCTTGACAGTATTGCTGCTTTTGCGCAGTCAAATACGAATGGCGCATGCTATATTTTTGATACAAATGCAAAGGCTGCTGCATTCCAGACAATGACGAACCCTACAATTCCTCTTGTATACTCTGCAGCAGATTCCAACGCACCATGGAATAATGTAGAAAACAACGGCAACGGCAATGTAGTTACCAGACTTTGCTATATGGCACCTGATAATGTAGATCATTCCTATATTGTTACAGGACAAATGAGATATCAGGGCAGGGCATGTTATGAAGTATATTCTGCATTCCTCGAAGACTATACATTTGCATGTTCTCTGAGAATTAATGTTACCAAGAGTGGCAAAGAAATATCCAAGACAGATCAAACTTATAAATATATAATTGATATTCCCAAGAAATATCAAAATCTTGGAACCAGCTATCGTTTAATCGGTATTGGAGCCGGTCAGGTATATATCTTTGATGATATGGATTCTAATCCGGCTACTCTGACTTATGAAACAGATATGCCTACTATGACATTTGGATTAGTATACAAATAAGTTCTTTATGACAGAAATGGTGACTTCATTTAAGAAGTCACCATTTTTATGATTCCGCCTATGATAAACGGTGCAAGCCATGTGGTGAAACGAAAGACCAAAATCGCAGGTACTGTATACATTTCACCGGCAAAACAGTTAAAAAACAATAGAAAAACAAATTCCAGGGAACCTATGCCTGACGGCGCAGGAATGACACCAGCCAGCATATACGCGATTGCCATAAGCATAACACTCTGTGGTATATTCAACACACTGATATCTTTTAAAATATACGCAGGAATCAGGTAAATAACTATAAGCTTCATCAGATTAAGTCCCAATAATACAAGGAATCTCTTCTTATGCGTCATAAGTTCCTTCCCTGTATCATTCAGGAGAATCAGATTCTCTCTCCCCTTCTCCATCTGCTGCTTATATTTGGGCTTTTTATGCTCCAGCCAGTCTATTGCATACAACAGCCAGTCCTTTATTTTTTCTGATACCGTGATAAGTGTCATAAATAAAGCAATAAGAATAGTCACTACACAGCCTATAATCATGGCATTCTGATACTGACACAATATCTGACTGGTCTGTGGTGTACCAAGCAGATACAAAAAGCCCATCAGACCCAATATCATAACTGCAATCTTCTTAAATACAAACTGCAGCATGGTAATTCCCGTGCCTTTTGCATACGGTACTCCATCCTTTTGCAGATAATAGATTGCTGCAAAACCAGAACCGCTTCCCAATGTCAAAAGGCGATAGAACTCACACAAATAGGCTGTCCTGATGCCCTTTCCCCAATGATACGTGCTTTCAAAGGGATGTGCCATATAGTATACTATTCCCCCCTCTATGAGGAAGAATACTGTCGCTATCAGACAGCTTATTATCAATTGTACAAATGACAGCGCACGGATTCCTTCCAGTATTTCCGCTAGAGAGCCCCTGTAGAAATACAGTGCTGCTGCCAGAAACACTAATAGAATAAGCCACTTAACACTTCTTCTGCTCCTTGGGTTTGTAGTTTTCATATGCATGCTCCATATGTGTAGACTCATTCCACAATTTATCTGCTTCAGGTGCCCATTTATCAGCATATTCATGGCACTTTGCACACAGATGCTCTACAGTCTCAGGTGATTGCAAATCTGTAGACTTTGCTCCTGTCTCCTTTACGATTCTCTGTAAAATCTCAGGATTCTCAAGCATTGGACATGGTCTTAACTGGTTGTTATTAAATGGCTGATTATCACGATAAGCCATAAATAACGGCTGTTTTAAGCATTCCAGTAAGGTGTTTTCTCTGATATTTGCACCTGAATAATGGATAAATACACAAGGTTCTGCATCACCGTTTGCATTGATATGGAAGTAGTTTCTGCCGCCGGCAATACAACCACCAACAAACTCACCATCATTCTGGAAATCCATTGTGAACAATCCCTTACCGTGTTTCATGTTTCTGATCTCACGTACTCTGGTGTACATATATTTTCTCTGCTCTACAGAAGGCAATAAGCTCACATCTGCTTCATTTCCAACAGGCATATAGTGGAAATACAGAGCATAACGGCTTCCATTCTCTACTAACAGATCAACGAATTCATCACTGGTAACTGTCTCAATGTTCTTGGATGTATAGCAGATAGAAGTACCAAAGATCAATCCATGCTGCTTCAATAATGACATCGCATTCATGACTTTGCCAAATACACCATTTCCTCTTCTCAGGTCATTTACTTCTGCAAATCCTTCCAGACTGATTGCCAGATACAGATTGCCTACCTTCTGCATCTGTTCACAGAAAGCTTCATCTACCAGAGTACCATTTGTGTATGCAAGGAATGCACAGTCATTATGCTTCTCACATAATTTAATGATATCTGCTTTTCTTACCAGTGGTTCACCACCTGTAAACATATAGAAATAAATACCCAGCTCTTTACCCTGTGTAATTACATTGTCCATTTCCTCAAATGTCAGATTCAGACGATTGCCATACTCAGCTGCCCAACATCCTGTACAGTGTAAATTACATGCACTGGTCGGGTCCATCAGAATCAGCCAGGGAACATTACACTGGTGTACTTCTCTCATTTTTCTTATGGTCTTGGTTCCATAGAAGAATGCTTCATATCCAAGGTTCAGTGCTGTTGTCTTTAATACATGTGGATCTATCTCATCAATGATCCTGTTCATATATTGGTTCAGTGTACAGTCTTTATCACGAATCATGTTTCTTACGGTATCATAGTTCACATCCATTTTCTCATCGCTCATGTATTTCTCCATCAGATCGACAAGCTTTACAATACCTTCTTCTCTATTCTTTCTTACATCCTTCAGTGCTACATCAATAGCTGCTGAAAAAGCCATTCTTCCGGCTGCATGTGTCATTGCTCCCATTTTCAAATCCTCCCTGCGTTAATTATGAAATCTGAAATTACGGTGTTCTTTTACTGTATATAAGACCACCCATAAATTTAATCCACCATCTATCATCAAGTTAATTCCCACTAACTGCATGATCAGTTTCGTTGCTTCCACCGGTCTTGCCAGTAATACCAGTCCGGCTGCACCTGCTGCAATCGCCCATATCAGGATCAGCCACCACTTACTCAGCCCAAACCGCCTTGCATCCAATGCCGTCTGTATCTTAAACACACCATCTATCAGAATCAGGATGCCTACAAATGTTGGAAATGCCCTTAATATATGTTCCCAGTGAAACAACAGCAGACATCCTACGATTGCAGATAAGATACCCATTGCAAAATCAAATTGAAATGCAAGCTGATACATATCCTTTGTAAAGTACCCGATTAATTTAATGATTCCATATACCACCAGAACCGTACCTATGGCATAACAGGCAATGGAAAAAGACTGTTCAGGTCTTGCTATCAGGTATGCTCCCAGGGCAAACTGCGCAACTGACAATACAATATATGCACGTTTTTCCGCTTTGATATGATCCACAGTCTCCACCTCCTCTTTTCCCTTTTTCTACAGTATAATTACATTATTCGACAAAAAAAACGGTCAAAAAAAGAGCAATGTCTCAAATTTGTACATTGCTCGCATTCTGCCTGATTTTTAGGCATTTTCTCAAAAATGTCTAAATTATTTTTTATTTGCAAGACGGTTCTGTGTACATTCCAAAGCGGTCTTTACTGTCCCTTCAAATACTGCTGCCATACCTTTTAAATAATCTGCTGAATCACTTTGAGAATTTCCCTTAATCCAGTTCAGTGTCATTCCTACAAGGGAATACCCATAAAAGGTAATGACAAATTCCTTTTCTTTGTCACTGACCTCCATACCCTGAACCTGTTGCTCCACATAATTTCTGATCAGCTTATCACAGATGGCAAACAAATACTTTTCCAATACATCGCGGCTCTTTGAGTCGTATATATGTAGAATAGCCGGTCGGTTCTCAACAACGAACAGCGCCACTCTCAGCAATTCCTCATACCAGGATTCATATTGCTTCTCATCTTCCAGTACTTTCTTTGTCTCTATATCAAAAACATCATCAATCAGATCATATATGTCCTGATAATAATAGTAGAACGTGTTACGATTGATGCCACATTTCTCAACAATATCTTTTACTGTAATTTTATCAAGAGAATGTTCCTTCAAAAGCTCCAGAAAAGTCTCTACTATCGCCTTCTTCGTAAACTGTGACAAGGCTCTTCACCTCTTTCTCTTTCACATTATACCTAATAGGACATTCTTTTTGCAAGCCTGATTCTGATTAAACTACCTCATATGGTGTCTTCTCACCATTTATATATGCCCTGGCACATATAATAGAGTTCTCTACCATATCAGATACTGCCTCCTGTGTATAAAATGCAGTATGCGGTGTCACTACTACATTGGAATAAGATCTCAGAATTGCAAGCTGAGGATTATTTAGTGGCTCTCCCATACGGTTAAAATAATATAAGCCACTCTCATGCTCTACTACATCCAGTCCTGCGAACCCGACCTTACCTGATTCAATACCGTCAATCAAAGCCTGTGTATCCACCAGCGAACCTCTTGCGCAGTTAATCAGGATCACACCCTGCTTCATTTTATCCATTACTTCATGATTGATCATATGATAATTATCATCTGTTGCCGGTGCATGCAGGGAAATGATATCACACTCTCTGTAAATCGTATCCAGATCTGTATACTGTGCATACTGACGCACCTCATCACTTTCATAAATATCATAAGCCAGTATCTTACAGCCAAATCCTGACAAATGCTTGATTACTGTCTTTCCAATTTTACCGGTTCCAATAATACCTACTGTCATTCCCGGAAGCTCTCTGCCGATTTTACCCTGTAATGTATAATCCTGAATCTGCGCACGCTGCATGATATACTGTATTTTGCGGCAGCCCATCAACATCAGCATAATTGTATAATCAGCTACTGTTGCCGGTGAATAGGTAATGTGAATGACTCCCATTCCTTTTTCTTTGGCATATGCACAGTCAATGTGGTCAAATCCTATCGTTCTGGTCGCGATACATTTCACACCCAGCTTATGCCATTTATCAATCATTTCTTTATTAATAACAGTAGTTATTATATTAACGACATCATAGCCTTTTGCCTTTTCCAGATTATCCATACAGGGTGTTTCCTTAGTATACGCCCATTCCACCTGATTCTTGCTGCAATATTGTTCAAAGAAGGGAAGTTCATCAAACTCTCTCATACTGTATACATACATTCTCATATGAATTACCATGCCTTTCTCACCCCTGTTGCCAGGGCTTGTTCTTCGTAACCTTTAGCCGTCTGTTCCAATTGGTCAACTGATAGAAAATAACGGAAATAAACACAATTCCCACGGCAATGCCCAGTGCCACCAGAAGCGTGATTCCACCCTGTTCCTGTGCCTTTGCCATATCTCCATCTACAATAGCGCTCATTGTATAGTATAAAGTCCCTCCAGGCGTCAGGGGAATTACCGCTGGTATCAGAAATACTGTCGCAGGAGCCTTTACAATACGGGCAATGATCTCCGCATATAAGGTTCCTACAATAGCCGGGACAAGATTGCGCATCAGAATTGACATTCCCAAATCACTGCATATGCAATAGAACAGACTGGTAAGCAGCCCGCCTATGCATCCATATATCAGTTTATCCCTGCGGATTCTGAAAAACAGGCAGAATCCCAGTGTTCCTATGGCTCCACTCACAATCAGACTGCAATTCCTGATAAGAAATTCCCATATCATACTTACCACTAATAATCTCCTTATTTTGCGAAGCAGATTATTGCAAGCGCAAAGCCTGCCGCAATCGCTACCGCCAGAATAATTGCTTCCATCAGTCGCAGAAGTCCCGTGATCATATCTCCGCACATCATATCCCTGATGGCATTCATCATATTGATTCCCGGTATCTGAAGCATAATATTGCCTATCATGACTTTATCTACATGAACTGCAATTCCACTTAGAACAGACAGCATACACAATATGCCCACTGCAAAGGATGACAACAGTGTATATACTACTCTGTTTTTGCTGCGCGGGCCAAATATGTATTCCCAGAAATAGAAAATCCATGCCACAATACCTGCTGCCACACCGTCTCTGAGATTTCCTCCAAAGAAGATGGCAAAGGCACTTGCCCCCAGTATATATCCCATCATGCGTGATACAGAAATACGTCGTCTGTCACCATGCATGATCTCTTCCACTCTCTGTTCTATCTCATCACAGGATGGCTTATTGGCACAGATATATCTCGACAGTGCATTTAGCTCCTCCATTTTACCCAGGTCTGTGGAATAGGAATAGATTCGTCTCGTCTGGGTGAAATTCTGATCATCTGTCGTATGCCAGCTTAAAATAATCAGTGACAGAATTGTAAATACATCTATGACTCCCCCGCCATATGTGTGGCATATTCTTAAAATGGTATCCTCTACTCTGGATATTTCGGCTCCTGTACACAACATCGCCTCTCCCACATCCAATGCCTTCTCCATGATCTTAGGCGCTTCAAAGCAGGTAATTTCCTTCTTCATGCACTATGCCTCTTTTGCTTCCTGCTCATTACTGCTGACTACCGGATGTTTCTTTAAATACAGCATGAACACAACTGCTGCTATGATAAACGGTATACCTGCTACAATACCTGTCGGCGCAGGTCCAACAAAGAAATTGCCGCCATCCTTTGTAAAATATGCAGCCTGTGACATCATGACATTCACTGCGCTGTGTGCGAAGATCGCAGGGAAAATACTTCCGCTCCTCAGACTGATAAAGGAATAAATACAGCCTGTGACCATACCAAATACGCACATAGCAAGAATACCTGTGAATGGATATCCCGCATAGCCTGTACCATAATAATATCCAAGAGATACCAAAGGCGCATACCACAGACCAGATATCAGACCACTGATCAGAATTGCCTTTGTCGTACCAAACTTACGATACAGCTTCGGAAGCAGATAGCCTCTCCAGCCCCATTCTTCACCAAAGCTGTTGATTACATCCAGTACTGGCGCTGAGAATACATTAATTAATAAAGTTGTCTTGAAATTGGCAATGATATTCACTGCATCCAGCTCTGAGCCGTTATCTATTGCAGCCTGTACGAAATTCGTCATGGATGCATCATAATTGTCATGGAAAATTATAAAATACAGAACTGCTCCAAGAAAAGTCAGCGCTGTTGTTCCAAACCATCCAAACAGAAAGCAGAACTTATGCTTTGCAAAATTAAACTGGAATCCTGAATGTAACAAGCCTTCCTTTGTCATGACTCTGGCGATCAGAGATGCAAAAGCCGGTGCAAACATCATGGAACTGATCATATTGACCGCTTCCTTTACCGTGTCCACATCTCCACTCTGATACATGGGCTTAATGACTCCAAGCTCTGCAATCCATGCAATACCAAATACTGCGATCAAAAAGATCGTAAGTCTTTTGGTTTCTATCTTGGGATCTTCTACTCCTACTACTTTTCTCTTTTTTTCTTCTGCCATACCTTTCTTACTGCCTTCCTTTACTTAATTTCATTAGCCATCACATAGAATTGATGATAAATGCCACCCAGTGCCATCAATTCATCATGATTACCTTCTTCTACAATTCCTTCGTCTGTCAGTACCAGAATTCTGTCTGAATTACGAATACTTGATAATCTGTGTGCAATCGTAAGTGTTGTTCTGCCCTTTGCAAGCTCGTTAAGGGACTTCGCTACTGCATATTCACTCTCATTATCCAATGCAGAGGTAGCCTCATCCAGAATGATAATAGGGGGATTTTTCAAGAACACCCTGGCAATGCTGATACGTTGCTTCTGTCCTCCTGAGAGCTTTACACCACGTTCTCCAACATACGTATCATATCCATCTCTGAGTCCTCTTATGAATTCATCTGCTCCTGCCTTTTTCGCAGCTTCTATTACTTCTTCTCTGGAAGCGCCCGGCTTACCATAGGCAATATTATCATACACCGTTCCTGAGAACAGATATACATCCTGCTGTACAATACCGATATTCTGTCTCAGACTCTTCAATGTCAGGTTTCGGATACTGGTGCCGTCCACCGTAATCGTTCCTCCAGATACGTCATAGAATCTGGGAATCAGATTGCACAACGTAGTCTTACCACCACCGGAAGGACCTACAATTGCCAGCTTCTCACCTGCATGAATCGTCAGATTCAGATGATGAAATACCTTGTTATGGTCGTCTGGATATTCAAAGCTTACGTTTTCAAAGATAATCTCACCCTTTGGATTTACCAGCTCCTTTGCATCCGGCTCATCAAATATCTCAATATCTGCATCCATGATCTGAATAAATCTCTCTATACCTGTGATACCGCGCTGGAACTGCTCTGCAAATTCAATGATTCTGCGGATTGTAGCAATCAGTGTAGATACATACATGACATACGCTACCATATCTCCGGGCAGAATCTGCTGTTCCATAAGGAAATATCCACCGCCCAGAATCACGACCAGATACATCAGACCATCAAATACTCTGGTAGAAGTATTGAACATACCCATGAGCATATACGTATAGGTCTTGATCTTTAAAAATTCCTGATTGCCCTCTTCAAATTTCTCTTTCTCCAGCTCTTCATTGGTAAAAGCCTTTACGACCTTCTGTCCAAGTAAGCTGTCCTCTATCTTGGCATTCAACTCACCAATCTGATAACGCTGCTGTCCAAAGGCAGAACGCATCTTACGGTTGATCATACGGCATACGATAGTCATTATAGGCACGAATATAAATACCATGACAGTAAGCAGCAGATGTATTCTTGCCAGAATAATAAAAGATATCACAATTTTGAGACCGGCAATGAAAAATTCCTCCGGACAGTGATGTGCAAATTCTGTTACTTCAAATAAGTCGTTGGTAATACGGCCCATGATCTGACCGACTTTGGTATTATTGAAATACGTATTGGAAAGCTGCTGAAGATGTGCATAAGCATCTCTACGCATATCTGTCTCTATCTTTGCTCCCATGACATGTCCGACATCTGCCATATAATAATTGGCGAGACAATCTATGATACGCAGGATAAAATAGAGAAATCCAAGTCCTGCTATCATTTTCGTTGTAAGCAGCGCTACATCCTGTAAAGCAGTATTCGTAATCTGCCTGATTATAAGAGGCAGTATAATTTCACAGATGGTAGTCAGCGCTGCACAGAACAGATCAGTAAACAGTGTCTTGTAATATGGCCTGAAATAAGGCAAAAATCGCTTAATCAGTTCTGATGTTGTATATTTCTTCGAGTCCATTCTCATTTCCTTTCTATCATCACTTCACTATTTCATTGGAATCCAGCATAATGGTAAAAGGTCCGTCATTTAAAAGAGACACCTTCATATCTGCCCCAAAGCTGCCATGTTCTGTATGGAAGCCCTTTGCCTTAACAGAATCAATGATATACTCATACAGCTCATTTGCAAGCTGGGGATTGCCTGCATCTGTGAAAGAAGGGCGGTTTCCCTTACGACAGTCAGCATATAATGTGAATTGGGAGACAATCAGAAACTCTCCCTGCACATCTGCCGCTGCAAGATTGGTCTTGCCCTGTGCATCATCAAAAATACGAAGCTTTGTCATTTTATCAACCAGCTTATCTGCAATCTGCTTCGTGTCTGTATCTGCCACACCGACAAATACCAAAAGTCCATGCCCTATCTGCCCTATTGTCTTACCATCCACCGCAACTGCAGCTTCCCCTACTCTCTGAATTAATAATTTCATGTTTGTTTGCCTTTCAGTCTTCCTGTTTATATTCTTCTATTGCTGTCTCATACAGATTATTGCCCAGACTGTCAATAACAACGATAACAGGGAAGTCTTTTACCTCCAGTCTGCGGATAGCCTCTGTTCCCAGATCATCATATGCAACCACTTCTGAAGAGAGTATGGACTTTGACAGTAGCGCACCAGCACCACCTACGGCAGCAAAATACACGGCTCCATTGCGTACAATAGCTTCTTTTACTGCATCACTTCTCTTACCCTTACCTATCATTCCCTTTAATCCAAGATCCAGTAATCTGGGCGCATACTTATCCATACGGCTTGCCGTTGTTGGTCCTGCTGAACCGATGGGTCTGCCTTCTCTTGCAGGAGACGGCCCCATATAATAAATAATGTTATTTTCCAGGGAAACAGGGAGCTGTTCTCCTCTGTTCAATGCCTTATCCATACGCAGATGTGCAGCATCTCTTGCGGTGTAAATAATCCCTGTAATATATACATAATCCCCTGCACGCAGCTCTCGCGCAGTCTGTGCATCCAAAGGTGCATTGATATGTCTGTCCATTTCTTCGTCCTCCTTACAATACCCTTACGGCGTGTCTGTTTACATGACAGCATATATTGACAGCTACAGGAAGTCCTGCAATATGTGTTGCATAGGTATTGATATTCACTGCCAGCGCTGTTGTTGTACCACCAAGACCACCTGGTCCGATTCCTGTTTTATTGATTCTCTCCAGTAATTCCTCTTCCATTTCTTTTACGTAAGGAATCGTAGAATGTTCATTCACAGGTCTTGTAAGTGCCTGCTTTGCCATAAGTGCGCATTTTTCAAAAGTGCCGCCAATACCGACACCGACTACCATAGGAGGACAGGCATTGGGACCTGCATCTTTTACAGCTGTCAGGATTGCATTCTTCACGCCCTCAATACCATCTGCCGGTTTGAGCATAAATACACGGCTCATATTCTCACTGCCAAAGCCCTTGGGTGCAACTGTAATCTTCACCTCATCACCACTTACAATAGAATAGTGAATGATAGCAGGTGTATTGTCTTTTGTATTCTCACGGATCAGAGGGTCTTTCACAACAGATTTCCTCAAGTATCCTTCTACATAACCCTGACGCACGCCTTCATGGATTGCCTCTTCCAGAGAGCCACCCTCAAAGTGTACATCCTGTCCAATCTCCATAAATACTACTGCCATTCCCGTATCCTGGCAGATTGGTATCATATCTTCTCCGGCTATTTTAAGATTATCCTGAAGCTGGTTTAAAATCTGCTTTCCAAGACCGCTCTTTTCAGTTCCTACTGCATTTTTCAATGCCGCATCCATATCCGGTGTCAAATAATGATTGGCTTCTATACACATTTCCCTGATGTTACCGGTTACATCATTTACATGAATTGTTCTCATGTGTCCTCCTCCATATCCCTGCAATATTGTAATCTCTGTTTACGCTGTAATATCCGCAAATTCTGCATTGGCTGCCTTTGCCAGGTCCTGTGGTGCAAGCTCCAGCTGCATGCCCAGCTTACCTCCGCTGACAATCATCTTCTCCAGATCCTGCGCACTCTCATCAATTCTGGTCACATACTGTTTCTTCATTCCAATCGCAGTACAGCCTCCACGGATATAACCGGTTACTGCATTGATATCTTTTACATGAAGCATGGCGACCGACTTCTCGCCTACGGATTTTGCTGCCTTTTTCATATCCAGTTCTGCTTCAATTGGAATGACAAATACGAAATAGTTCTTGCTGTTTCCCTGTGTTACCAGAGTTTTATATACCTTCTCATGTGGCAGTCCCAGCATATCCGCTATCTGAATACCATCTACAAATTCATCACATTCATATGTATGCGCCTCATAAGGAATCTTCTTCGTCTCCAGAAGACGCATTGCATTCGTCTTAATTTCTTTATTTTTAGCCATATTTATGCCCCTTTTCCATTATTGCATATACTATCCGCATATGCCTTCATAGTATCATAAGCACACGCAAAATAAAAGAGGAACCTGTGCGGCTCTTCTTATGCTGTGTAATAAAAGAAGCGGTTCCAACCGGAACCGCTTCTGAATAAAAAGGGATTATACCTTATCTCTTAAACATAATGTTTTTAGTTACTTGCATAATTTTTTGAACTCATCAGCTACGAACTGAACCTTTGTTCCAATGATAACCTGAACAGCTGTTTTGCTAGGTCTGATAACACCTGCAGCACCGGCTGACTTGATTTTCTTCTCATTCACCAAAGAGCTGTCTTTTACCTCAAGACGAAGTCTTGTAATACAGTTATCAATACTTTTAACGTTTGCTGCACCACCAACACCCTCTAAGATGGCTGCTGCTACAGCTGTGTAATCACTGCTGCCAAGGTCTGCTTTTTTCTCTGCTTCTACATCATCATCTTCTCTACCAGGAGTTTTCAGGTCAAACTTTGTGATAGCGAAACGGAATACAACGTAGAATACAAGAAATGCTGCAATACCAAGAGGAATAATCATCCATGTATTCTTTGCTGCCGGAAGGGATGCAGAGAAAAGAAGGTCTGTTGCTCCGGCAGAGAAACTGAAACCTGCCCTGAATCCAACTAATACCGTGATTACCGTGAAGATACCATATAATAATGCATACACAACATAAAGTGCCGGTGCAAGGAACATGAAACCAAACTCAAATGGCTCTGTAACACCACAAACAAATGAACAGATAGCTGCCGAAGCAACAAGTCCTATCGCAACTTTCTTCTTGTTACTCTTAGCTGTCTGGATCATAGCAAGAGCTGCGCCCGGTATACCGAACATCATACATGGGAAGAATCCAGACATATACATACCTAAATCCCATGTTACATCTGCTGACGTCTCGCCTGCCCAGAAATGCTGTAAATCCCCAAGTCCGATTGTATTAAACCAGAATACATTGTTCAGCGCATGATGTAATCCGGTTGGAATGAGCAATCTGTTTAAGAATGCATAAATACCTGCACCAACAGCTCCAAGTCCCACAATTCCTTCACCTATACTAACTAACGCACCAAATAATAAAGGCCAGATGAATAATAAAATTGCGGACACTACAATAGAAACAACACCTGCAACGATTGCTACACAACGTTTACCACTAAAGAATGATAACCAGTCAGGCAATTTTGTACCTTTAAATTTGTTGTAGCATGTTGCACCGATAATACCGGCAAGGATACCGATAAATGGGTTTGCAATCTTACTGAATGCAAGCACTTTTGTCTCATTCTCTGCAATTACCGGCATTAATGTTGTAACAACGTCTGTAGAAAGAAGGTTTGTCATCATTAACCATGATGCTAAAGCTGCAAGAGCTGCTGTACCATCATTGTCATCTGCCATACCAACGCCGACGCCGATAACAAAAAGAATTGCCATGTTATCAATTAAAGCTCCACCTGCTTTTACAAGGAAGAATCCAATCATCTCAACAATACCGGTAACATCACCACCCTGCATGGTAGATGGACAAAGCGCATATCCAATACCCATTAAGATACCACAGATTGGTAGACACGCTACAGGAAGCATTAAAGCTTTTCCTAATTTCTGTAAATACTTCATCATACTAAAAGCCCCTCCTTTTTAATAATCCCTTTTAGTTTTATTTTATACCGTTATAAACACGGATATAATACATTTTATCAACTCTGCATTGACCTTTATTTTGTTGTTCTTTATTTATTAAGTATCAGTACTGTGTCACCTGGACTTACTTCCTGATCTGTCACTGTTTCCACTGCCTGATAATCCGATGTATTGCACACAACCACAGGTGTGATCACATCATAACCTGCTCCTTTTATAGCATCCATATCAGCTTCAATCAGAAGCTCTCCCTTTTTCACGGAATCACCGTTGCCTTTATATGCAGTAAAATGTTCTCCCTTTAGTGCAACCGTATCAAGTCCGATGTGTATCAGTATTTCTACACCTTCTGAAGTTATCATGCTTACTGCATGCATTGTATCAAACAACATCTCAATCTTACCATCAGCTGGCGCATAAATCTTACCTTCCGCAGGCATGATTGCAACGCCTTTTCCCAAAATCTCCTCTCCGAAAGTCGGATCGCTTACATTGCTGATTGCAACTGCTTTCCCTTTTACTGGTGAACCTACCTCAATTCCTTTGTTTTTTTTCTTGCCAAAATTAAACACATTCATCCCTCTTTTCTGTATTGTGTTCAGATTTATTCTGTCATACGCACACGTTTTATATGTATTGCAAGAAACATGATTTCCTCACCGGCAATCTTGCTGCCATATTCCTTTTCGATATATGCCGCAACATGTTTACTGCATTCATATTCTTCCGGATACTTATTTTCCATCATCCTTGCAAATTCAATCTCCTCATCCTTCAACAGCTCATGCCGGTAAAGGCGCTGTACAAGAAACTTAAGATGAGTGACAAACCTCTCATAATGCAGGGATTCCTCATCAAACTCAATCCCCAGTTCCTGTTTAACCAGCTCTAAGATCTCCTGGATCATATTTGTCATTGCAAAAGTATCATTGATCGTTGTGTTATATTCTGCATTCACAAAATGGAGTGCTATAAATCCTGCCTCATCTTCCAGAAATTCTGTCCCTAACTTCTCATTCAAAAGATCAATTGCATATTTTCCCATCAGATATTCCTGGTGGTAAAACTTCTTAATCTCCCAAAGCAATGCATTCTTTAGTTGAATTCCCTGTGACTGTCTTTGGATTGCAAAATTAATATGATCCATCAAAGTGATATATATGTTCTGATTCAATTGTACATTCAGATTTTTTCTGGCATAGGAGATAATATCACTGGTAATCTGCATATGCTCTAGCGGAATATTTTCTAAAATCTCCTGAAACTGTCTGGAAAGCTTTTCATTCTCGATACGGAAAACCTTCTCTATCCTGCCCTCATCGATCAAATCCCCTGTATGCGCCTTAAAACCGATTCCTTTACCCATAATAACAACTTCCTGCCGGTTCACGTCATATGCCGATATTACATTGTTATTAATCACTTTCTGGATAACCATATTTCACTCCATTTTTATTTGATACAGGCTCTTTATATAGAAAAAACCAAATTTTACAAAATCCAAGTAAGATCTGTAAAATTTGGTTTTGCCTGTTTACCAGTAACAATCCAATGTGTCTCTCTTATTTAAGAAAATTTTAACACTATTTGTTCATTATGTCAATATTTATTCTGATTGTTTTTCTTTCTTTATAAATATCAACTATACATCTTTCGAAAATACTATTCATAATCACCAATATTTTTTTATATTCATTGTTTTAGGTCAGTTTACAAGGAACTACACGCAGACCGTGAAACGGGCTGCTGACAACAAATAAAGGCTGAATATCAAGCACCGGGGAAGTGCGAGATATTCAGCCTGTTTTGTTGTCTGGGGTTTCCAAAGGGGCTTACCCCTTTGGCACACGACTTTGCTTGCAAAGTGTAGTGTGTTATACGCTCTGTCGGCGTTGCTGCGAAAATGCGGTTGCCACCAGGGAGGGCAAGGGCATTTGAAACGGCAGGAAAACAGGGCTGTGATTGCGTGGCGTGGAGCCGCAAGCGCAGGACTGGTTTCATCAGCAGACAGGGCGTATATGAAAGCCCCCGTCCCTCGTTCCACGCTGGACTTCGTGACAAAGTGTCCCGAACTTGTGGACTTACTCCCGTAAAATTGAAATAGGCGGGAAAGCCATTTTTGGGCTTTCCCGCCTTGATTGCCCATCAGCAAAGACGGGCAGGACTGTCAACGGCGGCTCATAAAATGTGCCGTTCATCTTGACCGTTGACTGGCTCGGCTGGCTTTGCTATTTTCCAGATAAAATGGTATTCATAGCGCAAATACGCCAAAAATTATTTACTTGTTCAAAGTCAATTTTCAAATCTTGCTGAAAATGAGCGAGTAATGTTTGATTGTTCCATTCATATTGCGTATTGTTCCACGAGAGAAATCCCTCCACAAAAATTTTGTGATCAATATGAAATTGTAGAATACATTGCGTCGTTATAGATACGAATTTTTGAACATCGATGGAGGCAAACACACTATCAGGAACACCTGAAAATGCAACAAAAATTGCTCCACCAGAATGTGGACCTCTGTAATAACAATACTTATCAACTAAGCCGCAAGTTACGATAGACAGGTTATGCCCGTTGAATGTATCGTCCAATGTAAATTCTGCTGTCGTTAGTGGCTCTAAATTCCAGCGTTCCCCCACTACTTTTGCGTGTGTGGCTACCTGAATAATTTTCTCGGAAAATCCATTGACATTTTCCCACCCCCACAGCCATGTGTTACTTGATGTTGCCTCGCTTCCGATGAATTGAAGCGGATACTTTTGATTTCCAAAAAGTATTACGCCCTCTGAAAAATCAACATTCCAGTCCTGCCCCTTTACCACCTGCTCACTACAAGCAGTCTGTATTGCTATCATTTTACCTAAGCAAGCTGAAAACACTTGAAACCAATTTCCTGTATCAATATTGAGATGCTCAATCCAAATATTTTTTCTGTTATCCTGTTTTCTGTCTTTGCCCCAAAATCTCATCTGTATTTCCTCCGTAATATATTTCTTTTATTTCCTCCCCCGCTGCGGGTTCGGATTTTTCAGCAAGTCCGACTTCTGTGCAATCTTTTTCAGCCACTTCTTTTCTT
>OAVV01000098.1_pt1 | contig 99129 bp, 87 predicted proteins | sample 1501401 | NCBI WGS metagenome assembly OAVV01 (sample SAMEA2580098, study PRJEB22360) | human gut metagenome | biome: human gut; feature: human-associated habitat; material: faeces | place: Denmark | collected 2008/2010 | reverse complement strand
CTGGATATACTATCTTTACGCTTCGTTTTGCTGTTCCGCGTGAAATGAAAACTAGAGATGAAGTTGTTCATCAGATTGTACAAATAGCGTTTCCTACTAGAGCTACTGCTATTGCAACTGTTGAAACTATCCTTAAAGCTATTGCTACTGAAGAAAAAGCATAACCTATTACCCGACTCGATTAGGTAAATATTAGGTAATATTAATCGAATAGGGGCTATTGGTATTAGCATTAGTGTTGATACTGATAGTCCCTATTCTTGTATCTATAAAAATGGAATTAATTCAAAATGCCTTTGAACAAGGTCTTATTCCCGGTATTGTTATTGTTATTTATCTTATAATTAATAAGATAATTGATAATAACAAAAGAAATCCTTTAGATGATATTGCCAAACTTCTTAATATAGTTATTAGAGATATTATTGAAAAAGATAGAGAAAAATCTAAAGCTGTTATTTCTATTACTATAGTTAATGCAGCTTCGGAATGTGCAAAGTTTGTTGCTTCAACTATTATTACTAATAATATTGATAATAATCGTGACCAAATAGAATATAACGCTAGACATTTAGTTAATAGTGTTTATTATGATGCTTATTCTAAACTTAATATGTATCGTGGTGATGAAGATTATCTTAGTCATTATATGAAAGAAGAATGGAAAGAAGATATTTATGGTGATATTATAAATATTGTCTATAATAGAAATCTTGATTCTAATCAACGTATTCTTGCGTTTAATAAACGTATTGATATTAGAGTTAATGATTATACTGCTTATATTATTAATAAGGCATTTAAATAAGATGATATTATGATAAGAGGTTATATTAGTAATCCAAAACAGCTATCGAAAGAGATGCAATTGCGTATTGCAAGCATGGCTGAAAAACAGGTGAGAATAGCAGAATTAGGCTTTCCATTGAATGAAAAAAATTGGTGCAAGCTAACACAAGGACAAATTTTAATTCAAGCACTAGAAGCCTTAGAATTGCTTTCTGATGAGCAACAAAAATCAATTATTAATTCATACAATAACTTGATGATAGAATGAGTGAACAAATAGATGATAATTATATTAATGGTGTCTATGTAAAAGCTAATGGAACTGAACAAGTTGAGATTACTCCTCAATATGTTTATATGACTGTTCCTAGCAAATATGTTTGTGTTTATCACAAGCTATTAATTCTTATGGCACAATATGGACTTGATATGCTTAATGATTGTTCTGCTACTTGTAAAGGTAATAATAGAAATATTGTTACTTGTTGGAATATGTTTCAATCTGCTATGGCAGCATATCAACTTGGTCAAGATAAACTTGCTGAAACTCTTCTTAAATATATTAAAGGTCAACTTAATATTATTTATGAAGGTAGTGAACAAGTTCAGTATAGTGGTTCTATTACTCTTCCTGTTGATGAAGAAGGTAAAATTCATGCAATAGTTAGTTGTGGAGATGCTCCTAAATTTTATGTTGACCCTGAAACTGGTAAACTTTGGGAGAAGAAAGAAGAAGGCAAAGAATATAATGAAACTTATAGTCTTAGTGATGTTGATTATGATAATGAATAATGTGAATGTGTTCCATCCTCTACGGGGGGTCTACACTATGAATTTAGTAAACCTAGAGAACGTATGAAAACAATAGAAGAAGAACTTGGTAAAGTTAGTCTTACTTGTAATGGTCAATGGAATGATAGACCTTATGAAAGACTATGTATAGTTCATGACGGTTTCTATGCTAGCTATATATCTCGTAAAGCTGTTCCTGCTGGTATTCCTTTATCTAATGAAGAGTATTGGCAGCCTATTGCTAAACTTCGAGAAGATTTAGTTATTGATTATGAAACTTTCAAGAAAGAAATACTAGAACTTATTGCTGTTGTTCAAAGAGGTCTTAAAGCTGCTAGAATTGTAGTATCTACAATGGAAGATAGAGATGCTCTTACTTGGGAACAGATTGGAGTAGGTTGTGAAGTTTATGTTATTGAAACTAAAAAGAGTTATATTCTTGATGAAATAACTCCTGTTACTAATGCAAAGAAATGGCATCTTGAAGCTGATTCTGAAATTGGTTCTAAATTTGTAGAATCATTTAGTGGTATGTTTCCAAGAGCGATTGCAGAACGTGCAGTTGCTGATGAATTTGGTATTAATATTCAAGATAATTATCTTCGTCGTAATGTTGTAGTTAATTATATGGCACAAGTACTTAAACAGTATTTTGAAGATAATGCTGTTCAAATACTTGAAGGTCAGATTACTCCTGAAATGCTTAGTGAATCTGTTAAACAAATGTTTACTGCTTCACAGATTACTAATGCAGCTGATGAAGAAGATTTAACAGTTGTTGATAATCTTCTTAAATTTGCAGATAAAGACTATAATGTTAATGATTATAGTGGAAAGGCTCGTAAATATCTTCGTAAGAATATGATTAGTGGTGTTAATACTCTTACTCAAGATATGATTAACGAGCCTAATACTATTTATATACTTCAATATGATTATTGTTTAGCTGGACAAACTATTGAACTTCCAGATAATAGTATTATTCTTTGGAGAGGTGGTAGAATGTATGATGGTGCAGTTAAATTAAATCAATGTAGACTTCTTAGTAATTATCGTCAAGAAGATATGTTTGATAAAGAATCTATATCTCTTGATGGAAATTGGGCTACTGGTCAAATACTTTATCATCCTCTTGATTTAGGTGAAGATAATAAACAAGTTGAAATTGTTGGTTGGGGTGGAACTTATACTAATGATTTTTATTGGTTTTGGGATGGTGAAAAATGGGTAAGTATGGGTTTTGATTTATCTGTATATCTTACTCGTGCTGAATTTGAAGCTTTCTTAGAGAAGTTAAGAGAAGAGATGGAAAAGTTTTATGCTTGGCTTCTTGCAGAACTTAAAAAGATTAATGACCATCTTAAAATTCATGATAATCAAATATCTCAATTACAACAAAATATTGTTGATATTAATAATAGAATTAATAATCTTATTACTGAATATAATGCTAAATTTGTAGATATTTATAATAAGATTGGAGATTTAAATAGTAATATAGAAGGTAGTATTAATAATCTTGAGCAATATATTAATAATAAGATTGAAGAAATTCTTAATAAAATAAACCAAAATGGTAGTAATATAAGTAATGCGTATAAACAGTATTTTGAAAGTAATTATGTATCAATGTTTAAAAATAAGATTAAAGCTGGTACTAATATTACTTTTGTTGAAAATGATGATGGTACTATTACTATTAATGCTGCTGGTGGAGGTTCTGGTGGAGGTGGATTAACCGAAGAAGAAGTAAGAAATATTGTTAATTCTATGCTTAATAATTATTATACTAAGCAAGAAATTAATGATATTATTGCAGGTCTTGGCGGTGGTGGTGGAACAGGCGGTGATGGCACCCATAATGTTATGTCTACTACTCAACTTGGTGAAGCTAGAACAGGTAAATATCTTGTTATGAATAAATTTGCAGATAGTGAAACTAAACCTAGTAGACTTGATGTAGATTTTAATTCTCTTTATACTGATATTAAAAATAAATTAGTTGGAGAAGGATTTGGCTCAGGTGGTGGAAGTGGAGAAGGTGGCGGTGTTGCTGCTAGTCAAATTCAAGCTTGGATTGCTGCTGTTGTTCCTATTGGTTCTATTATGCTTTGGGATAATTCTAATCCTCCTGCTGGTTGGGAAGTTTATACTGCTGCTCAAGGACGTTTTGTTATGGGTTATATACCTAATGGTATTAATATTTATAATAATCCTAAACAAGGAAATCTTAATTGGACAACAGTTCTTAAAAATATTAAAGATACATATGACCCTGCTGCTCCTGGTCGTAATATAAGCGCATATGCATTTTATATTGATGGTACAGATTTACCTCTTCATCAACATGCTGTTGCTGTTGGTAAAGGAAAATGTGGTGATGGTAATCATCATGTTGTATTACCAGGTAACTGGCGTTTTGTATCTGGTAACTTATATAGTGATGTTCGTAATACTTGGCCTTATAGTACTGATAGAAATAGACTTGATAATCTTGGTATTAGTAGTTCTACTAATTGGTATATGACTGGACCTAATATTAGTAATAATAGGGAAATGATTTGGAGCCAAATAAATGGTAATAAATGGACAGGTAATTATCTTGCTATTAATAAACTTATGCCTACTATTGCTTTACATTATATTAAACGTGTTTCTAATCCGTGGTAATTATGTCTAAAGAAGAGAATGTTTTTGTTGGTACTAATTGTCAATCTTTTGACCCTAGTAAAGTTCAATGTGATAAAGAGGGCAATATGCCAATTCATATACTAGATAAGTATTGTGAAGAAAATGATACTAGATATAATATATATCCTTTAACTGTTATTCAAGCTATATTTGATGGTAAAACTGGTACTAGATTAGATAGAATACTTGCTGCTTGTAATAGTGTTTATTTAACTTGGGAAGGTACTTTTGCTGATACTGTTAATAAACTTGATAAAATTTATCGTCGTAAAGGATATATTATTACTTATCGTGATGCAACTAATATTAATTGGACACAACGATATAATAGTGATGATATTAGCGATGGTGCTTGGACTAATCCAGATAATTGGGAGGGATGGTCTTTTGATACTGTTATTAAAGATTTAGCAAAAGCACTTGAAAAGATATTTACTAATATAGGTGATTATAAAGACTTTCTTGATATTATTACTAGTTTTATTAATAATTTTGTTATTAATGTGTTTAATAATATTAATAATTATCCTAAACTAGTTGAAATTATTAAGAATAGTACAGTTGAAAGTTTGCCTATTATTATTAGAGATATATTTAATAATATTAATGAATATCCTGAGCTTAAAGAGATATTTAATCAATATATTAAACAATGGACTGAATCTATCTTTAATAATATTTCTTCTTATCCTGCTCTTAATCAGTTTATAACTAATGCTATTAATGCTCATGTAGAAACTACTATTGGCAACATATTTAATAATATTGATAATTATCCTGCAATTAAGAATCTTATTATTACTAATACTGTTAATAAAGTAGTTGATATATTTAAGAATATTGGTCAATATCCAGAATTACAAGAAGCTATTCAGAATAATATTAATGAACGAGTTGATTATATATTTAATAATATTAATAATTATCCTGAACTTATTGGTATTCTTTCTGATTTAGTTTGTAATTGTGTTAAGAATATATTTGCTAATATTAATAATTATCCAGCTCTTGTTACTTGTATTAATAATGCTGTAAATAGTAGAGTTAATTATATTTTCAATAATATTGATAGATTTCCTATTCTTAAGAATCTTATTGAAACTAAAGTAGAAGCTAGAGTTACTTATATATTTGAACATATTAATAATTTTACTGAATTACTTAATGTTATTAAAGGTAATATAGAAAATATCTTTGATAATATTAATAATCATCCTAACCTTAAAGTTGTTATTGAGAATAAGGTTGAATCTACAGTTGAACATATCCTTAGTAATATAGATAATTATCCTATTATTAAAGAGAAGATTATTCAATTCTGTAATGAAGCTATTGAAGCTAAACGTGGTGTAGCAAATGGTATTGCTAGTCTTGATGGAGATGGTAAAGTCCCAGCAAGTCAATTACCTAGTTATGTTGATGATGTTCTTGAAGGATATTATGTTGATGAAACTCATTTTGCTGAAAAGTATATAGAAGATGCTCCTGTATATTATACTCCTGAAAAAGGTAAAATTTATGTTGATATAAGTGAAGATACTGAACATAGCGGTAAGACTTATCGTTGGTCTGGCACTAAATATTCAGTTATATCTGAAACTTTAGCTTTAGGTGAAGTTACAGGTACTGCTTATGATGGTGGTAAAGGTAGAAAAACTACTGCGATAGCTAATAGTTTACCAAATACTGTTGTAGATACCATAGAATTTGGTCAAGCATACGCAGACTGTGTACAATTAAAATACCATTATTATCGTAAAGAATTTGTAACTGACCAAGATGACCATTATACGGCACAATCTCATAAACATGTAGATATACCTATTGCTACTACTTCAGTAGCTGGGGTTATGTCTGCTGCTGATAAAGTTAAACTTGATGAAACTTTACCTAATCAAATTACTGAACTTAGTAATAATGTTTATACTAAAGAAGAAATTAATAATAAGTTTGACAATGTACCAACAGTAGAAAATACTTATACTAAAGCGGAAGTTGATAAAGCTATTGCTGATGCTATTAAAGCTTTAATTCCTGCTGGTTATGAACTTGTTATTAAAAAGAAAACAACTTAATATTAATTATGGTGGTACTGAATAAGTGCCACCATTTAAAGTTTATAAAGTTATGCAAGATATTAATCAACAATTATATGAAAATAAAAGTACACCTGAAGGATTTATTCCTGTTTATGGTGTAGTTGTTACTGTTCCTACTGGAGTATATACTAATGGACAAAAGGAATTTACTTGTGATAAAACTTTTGACGAAGTAAAAGAAATATTATTAAAAGGTGGAAGCATTATTGCTATTGATAATAACAATAGTAGAATTAATTTTGATAGAATTGTTATAGACAATAATGATATTAGTGCCACGATTACTTATTTTTCTGCTGGTGGAATTAATAAAATTGATTTAAGTTGGGATAAAGGTATAGCTAGAGTTGGAGGTGAAGAAACAAAAAGTATTAATACTTTTGTAGCTATAAATAGTAATTCAATTATTAATAGATATAATATTGATACAATAATTAATAAAGTACTTGATAGTGCTGATGATTCAGAAGTATTAGCTGCTATAAATAATATATTTACTAATTTTGGTAATTTTGTTACTGCTATTTGTAATCCTAATTCTGTATTTTATAATGGTGCTGGAAATTTTAGTCTTAGATATAGTGGAAATGTAGTTGTAATAGTATGGAATGCAGATACATATATAGGGCATATTACTATTAACAATAAAGGTACTTATACTTATAATACTATTCAAATAGTTGACCAAACTCTTTATAGATTATCTAAACTTACTATTGACCCAATAGTTAATCCTAAAATATGGGTTGGTACTGCTACTCAATATGCAGCTATTGCACAAAAAGATAATAATACTACTTATATAGTTAAATCAGATGTTTAAATTATGGCTATATATCAAGGAGATGTTAGAATACATGATATTAAAATTGGTAATATAGATGTATTTGAAATATATCAAGGTAATAAACTTGTTTATCCTGAAAATACAGATGTTACTATTACATTTAAATTGAATGTTTCCGGAACTGTTACTATTAATGGTTATACTCCTGTTATAAGTGAAAATAATACTAAATTTGTATTTACTATTCCTGTTAAGACTAATTATACTGCTATTATTAGTGCTGAACATTATAAATCTCAAACTATAAATGGTAATAGTGGTTATTTACCTATAACTCATAATGTAGAATTAGAATGGAAACAAGAATTTATATCTTATACTGTTACTTTTCCTACTGATGGAGTTAAGGTTTTATTTGATGGAATAGAAAAAGGAGTTATAACTAATGGTAAGTTAGTTGTATTAATTGATGATACAGAAGCTAAAGATAGTTATACTGTTACGTTTAAAGGTAGTAAAGCTAGTATATATGATACTAGTACATTAACAGTAGTTGATAGTAGTATAGCTAATACTGGTGGAAGCTATGATTTAAAACTTCCTACTAGTTCTGTTAAAAGCGGATATAAGAGAACTGACTATGCATTCTCCACGGGGAGTATAACTAAAGGTTCTACTTATGCTGGAACTTGGATTGAAACTGTTGTTAATCTTACTGCTAGTTTTACTAGTTCTACTACTTTAGGTAGTATAAGTAATAATGTATTAACTATACCTAATAATGAATCTACTAATACTAAAAGTGGTACTTTAAGTGCTGTATTTACTTTAGAAAATAAACAAACTAAAGAAGTTAGTGCAGTTTTAAATCAAGCTGCTGGTGCTAAAGTTTATACTGATTGGGTATTAGATTTACAAATTGATGGAACTAGTGTTGAAGCTAAAGGCGGTACTAGAACTATTACCGCTAATGTTGCCCGTAGAACTTATAAATGGAATAACACTGGTACTGTTTATAGTGAAATTGCTACTCCTACTCTTAGTATTAGTGGTAGTGCTAGTCTTAGTGGAAATCAAATAAAATTTACATCAAATGAGAGCGTTTCAGCCCGTTCAGCGACACTTACAGCTAGTTATGTAGGATTGTCCAAAACGGTTACGATAACGCAACAGGCAGGCGCGAAAGTGTATTCAGCGTGGTCTGCTTGGGCTGTTTCTATCTCGGCAAGCACGCAAACGATAGCTGCAAGTGGTGGTTCATCTACGATAACTACTAATGCTAGTCGTTCTCGCACTTGGACTTGGAATGGAGTTGGTACTACACATACTGAAACAGAAACTGCTACACCTACACTTAGTGGTAGTGCTGGTGGATTTACTTTAAGTGGTAAAACTGTTACTGCTAGTAACAATACTACAACAAATAGTCGTAGTATAACTATTACTGCTACTAGCAATAGTGTTTCTAAATCTATTACTATAACACAATCTGCTGGTGCTAAAGTTTATAGTAATTGGTCTAGTTGGACTGTTAATATTAGTGCTGATAAAACTAGTATTGGTGCAACAGGTGGAACAGCTACTATATCAACGAGTGCTAGTAAAACTAGAAGTTATACATGGAACGGTGTTGCTGGTTCAGGTGGTACTGAAACTGGAAACGGTTCTCCAACATTAAGTAAAGTTAGCGGAAGTGGTAATTGGACTAGTCCTAAAGTTACTTATGGAAATAATACTAGTACAAGTGGTAAATCAACTGTTATTCGTGCTACTATTGATTCTACTACTAAAGATATAACTATTAGTCAATCTGCTGGGGCTAAACAATATAGTGCTTGGTCTGCATGGACAGTTAATATTTCTAATAGTGGAAATGTTGCTGCTAGTGGCGGTAGCTCAAATATAACTACTTCTGCAAGTAGGACAAGAACTTGGACTTGGAATGGAGTTAGTGGAAGTGGTGGAACTGAAACAGGAACTGGAACACCTACTCTTAGTAAAGTTAGTGGAGCTGGTTCTTTTGCTAGTAATAAAGTAAGTTATGATAATAATACTTCTACAAATGCTAGAAGTACAGTTATTAGAGCTACAATGGATTCTGTAACTAAAGATACTACTGTAACTCAAAATGCAGGTGCTAAAACTTATAGTAGTTGGGGAGCATGGTCTATTAGTTTAAGTGCCAATGTAACAACCATTGCTGCTGCTGGTGGAAATGCTACGTTATCTACTTCTGCTACTAGAAGTCGTACTTGGCAATGGAATGGTACAGGAACAACTTATACTGAAAATGCTAGTGGTTCTCCAACATTAAGTAAAGTTAATGGTGCTGCTTCTTTAAGTGGTTCTACTGTTAGTTATGGAAATAACACTTCTACTAGTTCTCGTAGTTCTGTATTTAGAGCAACAATAGATAGTGCAACTAAAGATATAACTATTAGTCAATCTGCCGGTAGTAAATCATATGGCAGTTGGTCTAGTTGGTCTGTATATTGTAATGCTAATAGTTATACTGTTCCAGCAACAGGAGGCTCTGTTACTATTAATTATGGTGCTTCTCGTTCTCGTAGTTGGACTTGGAATGGAGTTGCTGGCTCAGGCGGAACTGAAAGCGAAAATGGTACTCCAAATCTTAGTGTAGGAAGTGGTGGCGGAACTTTAAGTGGTAATACTTTAAGTTATAGTAATAATACTAGTACAAGTGTTAGAAGAACTAGAGTTACTGCAAATTATAATGGTGCTATTGACTTTTGTGATATTGAACAAAGAGCTGGAAGTAAAGTTTATGGTAATTGGTCTGGATGGTCAGTTAATATTTCTGCTAGTCCTACTAATATTGCTGCTGCTGGCGGTAGTTCTACTATTACTTGTAATGCTACTCGTAGTAGACAATATACTTGGAATGGTATTGGACAAAATTTTCCTGAAACTGAAAATGGTAATCCTACATTAAGTAAATCTGGAGATGGCACATTAAGCGGTACTACTAGCGGTAGTAAACTTACTTATGGTAATAGAACTACTACAACAAGTAGAAGTACAACTGTTACTGCTACTTATAATGGAGTTAGTAAATCAATTAATGTTACACAATCTGCTGGTTCTAAATCTTATGGCGCTAAAGTATATCATACTAAATATTATGGTACTAATCCTGATGGAAGTGGATTAGATTTTACAGGTTATCCTTATACTAATGAAATTGATACAGTTGCTGATGCTAATACTATATCTATAAGTGTTTATTATAGGTTATATACAACTCAACTTTGTACTTGGAATGGTGTTGCTGGTTCAGGCGGAACTGAAACTGTATATTATAATCCGGATGATGTAAATGTAACAAATAAAGTTAATTGTGATGTATCTGTTGCAAATGCCTTTAATTATGCTAGCATGATTATAATAACATTTAAACTTTCTGCAAATAATTCTGATACAGCAAGAGAATATAAAATTGAATGGAATTGGTTAAATCATAATGTTATTACAAAAGGAACACAAAGAGCAAATCCCATGCGTGGTAAACTTGCTATTAAAAATGATTATTTTACTAGTCAAAATATTGCATTACCTATTTATTTAGATAGTGAAAATGTAGATTCAATATATAAAGGAGAAGCAAGTTATAATGATATTAAGAAAACTCCTATTAGTGTTTATGTATATGTTCCTACTAATATTTCTATAATGAACGCTGGTAAATTGCAATTTTGGTTTGAAAATAAAGATGGTGGTAGCAGTAAATATACTTGTACTTTAAGTAGTGTTAGCACACCTATGAATAATGTTTCTGTATCTAATAGTAATAATATTATTACTGTTACTGCTAACACAACTACTTCTTCATTTACTATATTATGCCAATTTACTATGACTTCTAATAGTACAATATTTAATGTAAGAGTTTTAATTGAACCATAATAAGAATACTATTTAATATAACAATATTACTAATACTTATATTGTTTATTTACTTATTAAAGTTATTTAAATTAATCACATAATTATGAACAATAAACAACTATATGAAAAACTAGGTCAGAATAGTTATGATAAAGTATTTCCTATTACTTATCTTCAAAATATTCTTGACAAAGATACAAATAATGATTTAACTGTTGTTCTTTCTAGGTTTAATCATTTATGGATTCCATATCAAGGAACTAGAGTTAATACTCGTAAAGCTGTTCCTGCTATTTTTAGACGTAATAGTCTTACTATTAGTTATTATGATGCTGAACATAATGTATCTATAACTGAAAGTTATATAGGTAGTAATCTTCAAGCTGGTGTTGAAACTAGTTGGGTTTCTGATGATAATTGGACAAAAATTCTTAGTGAGAAATATCTTGAAGAAAGTGGAGCTAAAATTCCTATTGCTGATGGTACTATTGATTGGGATATGCTTAATGAAGCTCTTAAACAAATGATTGCAGGAGATGGTAAAGTTAATATTATTAATTATCCCGATGAAGAAGATATTACTATAAGATTAAGTCCGGGTTGTTGTAATATTAATCGTCTTAGTCTTAAAGATAGACCTTATGAACCTGAATATAAAAGTGGTAAAGGATATAAAATAATTCGCAAGGTCTTACTCCCCGTGGAGGATGATGCAAGTAATGCAGAACAGCTTTTATTTGATGGTTTTCTTGATGATACTTATTGTGAACAATATGGTCAAATAATTCTTAATACTGATAAATATGAAGTTATTAGAACAGATTTAGGTAATACTGCTGGTATTTATTATGATACTTATCATAAATTATTTGTTCTTAGAGTTAAGACTATTAATGATGGAGTTGGATTTTATAATTATTATAATAGATGGACTATTGTAGAACCTACTGATAGAGTTCATCCTCTACGGGGGATCAACACTGCTGACTATGGAAATAGTGAAGATTATAATATTTATAATACTTGTCTTTCTGATGAACGTCCAAGACTTGGTATTATATATGTTAATTCAGTAGATAATATTAAATATTATTTTAATGAAGAAAATCTAGTTCAAGTTAAGAATAATATTTATCTTAATTATAAAGCTGTTCTTACTCAAGATATGCTTAACGAAGAAAATACTCGTTATATTATTCGTTATGCTTTTGATTTAAGTGGTAAAACTATTACAATGCCTGCTGGATGTGAACTTGTATTTGAAGGTGGTATTATTGAAAATGGTACTATTGATTTAAATAAATGTAAACTTACAGGTATGGTTGGTGAAGAGTCTGAATATCTTCCTAATGTAACTTGTAGTAATTGGGCTAAAGGTCAGATTGAATATCGTAATGGAAAGATTTGTTATTGGAATGGTACTGCATGGAGAGTAATGGGTGATACTTCTTCTATGGAAAGTTATACTAAAGAGGAAATTAATAATATGTTTAAAAATTATTATACTAAATCTGAAACTTATAATAAAGAAGAAGTTAATAATTTGCTTAATGGATATGTTACTAATAGTACATTTAATAACTTTAAAGAAGAAATAAATCGAACTATTACTAATAGTGTTAATCTTGATAAGATTCAAAAAGCTATTAATGATGGATGTGGAGTTAACATGACTATGCCTAGTGCAAATAGTAATAAACTTAGTCTTCCAATTTGGACAGGAACTGCTACCCAATATGCAACTATTACCCCAGTTGCTGGAATGACTTATAATATTGTTGATGAGTAATGAGTTTAACTCTTGGACGTCAAGGAGGAATTGCTCAACCTCTTAAGAAGCGTACAGTAGGTCAAACTAATATTGCTCATGTTTATGATGGTGCTAATCATATTTGGCCTACTTCTGTTATTCATTTTAGTGATTTTACTAGTGTCCAACTTAGATACATTTGGGGTAGTGATGATGGTAGAGATTTGGATACTAAATCATATTATGTTAATTCTCCTATTGATAACTTAAATTATATAGCTGTTGGTTGGTCTTGGAATTTAAGTCAAATTCCTTATCTATATTGGGGCGGCGATAATACTGACTCAGGTGCTGAATGTGTTATGTTTAATATTGAATCTATGATTGACCTTGAAGATAAAATGCCTAATATAATGAAGATGAATCTTTGTGCTAATTGGTTTGGAAGTTTGAGTAGAGGTCATGTTACTGTTGAATGTACTGCTTATAAAGGTGGAGTTATTGTTCATGCTTGGCAATTAAAGAATAATGAAATTGATGTTGATAATAGAGGAATGTTTATTTTTCCTTTGGCTGATGGAACTATTAATATGCCTGATAGACATGGTGGCTATAAAGAATGTTGGTATGGTGAAGTTATTAAAAGAGTTGCTAAATCTAATAATGAAGTAAAATATTTTAGAATTAATCCTGTTAATGATAAAATTATTGGTTTAGATAATATTAAAATAATTCGTCATGGTGGTGGTTATATTCATAATGATGGTTATTGTTGGTATGAAAATAAACCTAATGATAAATATAAAGTTTGGAATAATCAAGTTAATACAACTGGTACTCCTTTAACCCTTGATAAGCCAACTCTTAATATAACTAGTGATGATAATTATAGTTATGAATATCATACAGTTTTGTTAAATGAAGATAACACTGTTTATAATGATAATTATACTGATAACTATAAATTTAGATTTGGTTTTGTTGCAGGTAATTCTGAATTTAGAGGACAACAAACTATTCAATGTTATGTTGATACACAAGGTGGTAAAGCTGATGATGATAAGACTTCAATAGGTGAAATAAAATATACTAAACTTAATAAAATTGGCGAGTTGACAATATATAGTCCTATTGAAAGTTAAAATAATGTTAATGACCAAACAAAGATAACGGTTTAAGCGCTATAGATTATGTAGTTCAAACTACAAGTATTAATCTATTTTTTTAACTTAAACCTTAATTTATTATGCAAGTAATTGAAAAAGTGAAAGTTGTTCCAGAGGGTTACAATGGGGCTGGAATGAATTATGACGGTGGTAATCGTCGTGATGTAAACGGTAAAGCTAATGCAGGTTTAACCCTTGGTATTATCGGTACTGCACTTGGCGGTTTGGCTTTGTTTGGTAACAGACGTTCTACTCCTGCTAGTATTTTAGGTGGTGCTGGTGGTGGAATGTTAGGTGATGGTTCTACCAATATTAATGTACTTGGTGCTACTGCTGGTGGCGGAAACGGTGCTCCTACTGCTTTTCAAGCATGGGAAAAATCTTGTGAAGATACTTTAGCTCTTCAAGGTGGTCTTTATCAATGGGCTTTGGCTCAACAAAATCAACGTTTTGAAGATAGAGAACGTCTTAATAGTGAATTGTTTGGTGTTTATATTGATGGACGTAATCGTACTGATGCTCTTATTGAGAAAAATAACACTGATCATTTTAATCTTTACAAATATACTCGTGACGCTGATGATGATATCCGTAAAGAATTATCTGATTTGAAAGCTGAATTGGCTGTTACTAAAGCTATTCGTCCTTATCAAGATAAACTTATCCAATGCGAAATGGAAAAGATGTTTACGGCTGGTATCAACTATACTGATAGAAAAACTTGTAATGTTATCTATGGTGTAGTTACTCTTCCAAATGAACCTACTGTTACTGGTCTAGTTGGACGTAATGCTTATGGATGCTTACCATGTGGTTTTACTCAACCTGCTAGTGAAACTCCTGCTCCGTAATATTACTAAGTTTGATTAAGAACATTAAATTCAAAGAGATATGATACCTGTTAATCAATCCATACTAGGTAATAGCGACCCTTTACTATACCCTAGTGAAAAAATGACTAATAGCATTGATGAACAAATTGCTTTTCTTCAAAGTCAAAAACAAGCAATTAATGAAGCTTATCGTCGTAATGCTATTCCTAATGCAAATAATGGTACAACTCAAAATCAGCAAGTTCCAACTCAAGGAATTTGGGATGCTATTGATGCTGAAATTGCACCACTTACACAAGAATAACAAGATATGCTTCTTAGTAACCAAGATTATGTAAATAACTATAATGCTTTACAAAGTATGGTTCAAGCAGAAGTTCTTAATTTAGTTAGAGGAAAAATCGAAGCTAGTAAAGATGGTAAACATTTACTTGAAGAACAACTTAAACTTGTTAAGTTACTTAAAAGTAAAATTGTTGAAGTTACTAACAAAGAAATGGAATTGTTTAAAGCTTTTAAAGAAGCTAGTAAAACTAATCCTAATTTAACTTATGAAGAATTTTTAAAGAAGTAATATTATGGTTGAAATTGGTAATGTTAAAGAGGTTATTAAAGATTATATTATTAAACAATTAGTATCTATGGGTGAAAGTTCTCCAGCTATAAGACTTTTAATTCCTTTAGCTAAAAGAGCAATTACTAATAATATTAATAGTTTTGATAAGTTCTTGAAGCCTATTGCAGATAAAGATGGTATGATTGATATTGAAGGTATATTTGATGAAGAAATGGAAATTATTAATAATATTGATAATTTTAATTTTGATATACCTTTTATTGGTGGCGGTAATATTTCTAAAGGTATTATATCTCTTGAAGTTCCTTATGTGAATAAAATTGTTGCTCTTAATCAAACTGATTTAGAAGTTTTAAAAGAATCATTAATCAGTTTAAAAACAAAGTAATATTATGAGAGAAATGCCTTACATTCAACCTTACCATGTTGGTAATCGTCGTGGCGGTAATCAAAATATTCTTGATGAATTTCGTGAATTTCTTGATGCACGTGGAGGACGAGGCGGTCGTGGTAGTAGAGGTGGTATGAGAAATCGTATTGGTTATGATACTTACGATACTTATGGTCGCTCTGCTAATAAAAATGACCGAGAAGAAAAGATTTTAACTATGCTTATGAGCGGTGGATATAATGACGATGGCTATCATTTTAATGAGTATGAAGCTAAAGAAGTTGTAGAACAAATGTATCATGTTAAAGACAATAAGAAATATATTGGTGAAAAATATGATATGAATAAAGCTCATGAAATTTGTGAACGCTATAAAGAAGTATTACCTAATGATGTTGAACCTTGCGATGTTTATGTTGCAATTAATGCTCAATATCATGATTATGCTAAATTGTTTGAAGAATGGTTTGGTGGTAATATAGATAATAAAGTGTTTGAAAGTGCTATTACATTTTGGTTTAAAGATGTAGATTTTGATGGTGATAAAGTGTGGGAATATTTTCACATGAATAACTAATCATTATTGTAAAACTATAAAAGGGAATTATCTTCGGATAGTTCCCTTTTTTATTTATCTAAATTTTAGTATGGACAGATTTATTGATGTAATTGTAAATGGTATCCTTAGTAATTTTGACTTTGGATTTATGTTTATTGTTAATGTTCTAACTTATATTATTATTAAAGTTATTGATTACTTTAATGGTGATAATAAAGTTCCTACTTGGCAAAAAAGATGTGTATTAATTATAAGTATTTTTACTATGGCTATGATTTATATTGCATCTGGGTATGATAATACTATTATGCTTGTTAATAGTGCTGTACTTGCTCCTGTGTTTTGGAGTTGGGTTGTTAGTCCTATTCTAAAGAAACTTGGAGTTGGTTATAAAGATATTGATAATACTATTGGTTAAGATTGTATGAGATTGATTAGCTAGGTTTGATTGACTGATTCAAGCCTGCTCCATCCTCTAAGGGGAGTATAGCTTGCCAAATTTAGCTAGTTTTAAACCTAGCTGATTAACTGTACATGATTTAATGAAAGTCTTGCTATGAGCCTAAAAAGTGGCTCTATGAACGTACATAAATATTTACAATATTAAAATTTAAAATAGTAAAGTTATGAGAGTTATTAAGACTAAACATTTTCCTTTTAATGGTTATAAAGCTATTAATCTTTTTGGTATTATATTTACTAAAGGTGAATTAAGTAATAAAGAACTTAATCATGAAGCTATTCATACAGAACAAATGAAAGAGATGTTATATATCTTTTTCTATATATGGTATGGTATTGAATATCTTATTATAAGACTATTTCATATTAAGCAACATGATGCTTATAAAGATATAAGTTTTGAAGAAGAAGCTCATGCTTTTGATAATTATGCTAATTATATTAGTGAACGTAAACATTATACTTGGACTAAATATCTAGGTATTAATAGTTCTAAGACTGCCTAATTAAAAAATGTTAATAATATAGTTAAACTACTTGTTATTAACAATATAATTTATATTTGTAACAAACTAAATTCTAAAGATATGGAAGATGATAAAAGAGTTAATTATAAGTTAGAAGCTATTAGTAAACTTATTAATAATCTTAAACTTAGTATTTCTGGTAATAAAGAACATGATGAACTTGGAGAAAATAATGTTATAGTTAATCTTGATGAAATTAGTCAAAAGATTACTGAATTACATGACATGGTTAAAGTTGAATTTGATGAATTTGAAAAACAACATAAAAGTGAATCAGATGAAACTCAAACTCTTCTTAATAATCGTTTTGACAAAATTGATGCTAAATTAGATAGTATTAAATCTGCTATTGATAGTATGAAAACTACTATTAGTGGTAAACTTGATACTGTTAATTCTACTATTAATAAAGCGAATACAGATATAGTTGCTGCAATTAATGCTATGAAAACTAGTAATGATACTAAAAACGATACTATAATTACTGCTCTTCAAGGACTTGTAACTAAAGTTAATCAAAATACTAATAATATTAATTCTCTTAATAGTCGAGTTGATGCTCTAGAACAAGCTTAATATGAATTTTAATTTAGTAGAAATGTATAATGGCTTGTTAAGATTTAACAAGCATATACTAAATGAACTTGCAGAAGGACTTAAACATCTACCTAATTTAGATGGAGTATCTAAAGGAGATAGTTTAATTATTAATGAACAAGGTAATCCTTCTTGGGGTTCTACTGCATTTATTCCTACTTTTGAAAATGCTGCTTATGGTATTGAATGGACTAAAGATGATAATGATATAATCAGAATTGGTAATGCTAAATTTCATAGAGAACTTCCTATTCAAAATAGACTTAAAGGCTGTGTCTATAATGAAAAGAAAATCAGTTATTTCCTTAATCCTACGGGTTGGGCTAAACCTCTTGAAAATGGTCTTATTCCTCCTCTTGATGGAAGTGATGGCGATGTTGGGGTAAGAGTTCCAGAGTTTTATATGTGTGTTAAAGATACTGGTACTAAGTATCAACTTTGGATAAGTGATTTTAATATTGATGGAACATTTACTAGAGTTCATCCTTTTATTATAAGTCATACCAAAACTATGACTAGAACTAGAGAAGATGGTAAAGAAGAAGTATTTAGTGCTTGTATTAAACCTGATGATACTAGATATTTAGGAGGAAATAAAAATTCTTCTGTTGTTGCTGTTAAATTACAAGGTAGGCCTAGAACTGGAATTAATTATGATAAAGCTAATGAATTTTGTGTTAATCGTGGTAATTGGGTTACTATAATTGATTATCTTGAATATTGTGCTATACAAGCTCTTTGTTATATTGAGTATGCTAATTTTGATAATCAAGCTGCACTTAATATTAATTTAACTAGTGAAGGGTTTAAACAAGGTGGACTTGGTGCTGGTGTTACTAATTTAGTATGGAATAGATGGACAACATTTAATGGTAATAATCCTATTATTTACACTTATTGGAGTTCTGAACATAATGTTGGTAACGGTAGTACTATTACAAAAGAATTTGCAATTGCTGGATATAATACAGATGGGAGTTATTTTAATACTTATCCTGCTATTTATCGCGGTATTCTAAATTTCTTTGGAGATGTATGGTCATTTGTTAGAGATGTAGTTATTATCAATAAAGATGCTGATTATAATTCTGTATATCTTCTTAAAAAAGGTGTTGCTCATGCTGATGTTACAGTAGATAATGTTGATGAAAAATGTTATTTTATTGGTTATCAAGCTAATATTAATACTTATATTACAGAATTTGATTTACAAAGAGGTCCTTATTTTATTCCTAATCTAGTTGGAACTAATAAGAAATTTGATTATAATTATATTCGTGGTAATAACGGACAAGACACAGATAAATCTGTTCGTGTGCTTCTGCTTGGCGGTCGCGCGGCTAACGGTTCTCGGGCTGGCTCTGGTGACTTTGATTCTCTTTGGGTTCGGTCGGATTCTGATGCTAATGTCGGCTTCTTTACTACAGTTAAACTTGATTAAATATGTCCACGTGGAACTGTTGCTAGGAGTAGTTGGTTAATTAATTTGTTTTCTGTTTTTGTTTTTCTCGATACTACTCCTGCAACAGTTTATTATAATATTGTTTAAGGTTATATTTCTTAAGATGATTGACATTTAGATACAGTGCTTCTGCTTAGCAGTAACGCTAATAACAGTTCTAAAGCTAGCTCTAGTAACTTTAATTCTAATTGAGTTCAGTCAGATTCTAATGCTAATGTCGGCTTCTTTTATATAATTCCTAAAACTAATAAATATAATATTAATATAAATATTATTTTGGGAAGTATAACCTTACCTCTTGGTAAAAGATAACGTTATTTAGAAACTAAAAGTGTTGGTAGTGATATTCACGAAGGCTCTTATATAAATTATATAAATATGAAAAGATATAATGGTTTACATGATAAACTATGTACTATTGAAAATATTGAAGTTGCTGATGATAATGCAAGAAAGAATAAAAATAAGAAATATGGTATTAATAAACATGATAAAAATAGACAATATGAAAATGAAGATTTGGTAGATAAACTATTTAATCTTAAATATAAAACTTCTAAATATAGTCTATATAAAATATATGAACCAAAAGAACGTATTATTTATAGACTTCCTTATTATCCAGATAGAATTGCTCATCATGCTATAATGAATGTTGTAAAAGATATTTGGACAAAAAGTTTTATTCATAATACATATAGTTGTATTGAAGGTAGAGGTATTTATCTTTGTGCAAATAATCTTAAAAGAGATTTAAGAAAATATCCTAACGAAACTACATATTGTCTTAAATTAGATATTAGAAAATTTTATCCTAGTATTCCTCATGATGGTCTTAAGAAATGTATTAGAAAGAAGATTAAAGATAAAGATTTTCTAATAATTCTTGATGAAATTATTGATTCTACTGATAATGTTCGTGATATTTCTTCTAAATTAACTAATAAAATTGGAATTGGAGTCCCTATTGGTAATTATTTATCTCAATACTTTGCTAATCTTTATCTTAGTGAACTTGACCATTTATGTAAAGAAGAACTTAAATGTAAATTCTATTATCGTTATGCTGATGATATAGTTATTTTAAGTCATGATAAAGATTTTCTTCATAAAGTTCTTATTTATATTAAATTATATGTTCATACTATTGGATTGAAAGTTAAAGATAATTATCAAATATATCCTGTTAATAGTAGAGGAATTAATTTTGTTGGTTATGTATTTTATCATACTCATACTCTAATTAGAAAATCTATTAAGTATAAAATTATAAGACTAGTAAATAGTTATTTAAATAGAGAAATTGATAGGAAAGAATTTAAAGTTAGAATGTGTGCTTATTATGGATGGCTTAAACACGCTGATGCTAAAAATCTTCTTTGTAAAATTCAAAGTCTTACAGGTGTAAGATATTCTAATTGGAATGGTAAAAGAACTAATATTACTAAATATTATGATAAATACGTTAGAATAATTCAAGTTATTAATTATGCTAAGTATTTTAGAATTAATTTTATTAGAAATGGTAAGGCTTATTATGCTGATAGTAGAGATAAAACTCTATTTTATTCTATACATAGACTTAATCATTTTCCTATTAATTTTAAAATTACTAAATATGATTGGCGTATTTATGCTAAAAATAGAAAAGAAAAAGTTAAACCTCAAACATAATATATTATGACTAAAGATAAACTTAAAGACGACATTATTAGAACTATTTCTAATTTAAATAACGATATATCTATTGAAAGTAGAGAACTTCTAATTAAACTATTAAATTCTATTGTTGATTATACTAATAATACTGAACTTGAACAAGATGTTAAAGTTATAACACAAAAACATAACGAATTAGTTGAAATAGTTAATGAACTTAAAACTAAAGTTGAAACATATTCTAATAAGATTAATGAACTTGAACAAAGAGTTCATCAATTAGAAAATGCAAGTCAATCTTAATATGGCTAGTCTTAATCAATTAGTTAGTGAATTTGCTCATGCTGTTGGCAATCCTAATAGTATTCCTCTTAGACGTAATCTTCGATATGCTATTCTTCATGGTCGTAATGAACTAATTCGTAAAAGTTATGAAAATCATAAATATGTTGATAAAGGTCTGCAACAACGTATTCGTGTTTCTATTATTAATGTTCCTGATGGTGACTTATATAATAGTCAAACTCTTGGACTTCCTGCAATTAAACGTACTAAACAAGAAGTTCCAAAGCCAGTTAGACTTATTAATAACTTACCTTTCCAATCAATTAGAACTACCGGACATACTGGGATAGAAATACCATTTGCAAAAGAAGCTAGTGCTAAGTTTTATCATTATCTTGCAGGTATGTGTAATCTTCCTATTTATGATTATATTAATGGTTATATTTATTTCTTTAGTAATAATAAAGATTGGTTTCAAAATATAGGTTCTATTATTATTGAATCTCCATTTGAAATTCCTTATCTTGTTCCTACCGAAACTGTTGAAAAAGCTAAAGATGTAAATTATGACCCTATTGATGATGAAGCTAAATACGATGATGATGAATTTCTTATTCCTGAAGATATGATTGGAGCTCTTAAAGAGATTGTATTTAAACGTAATCTTATTGAAGTTCCTCGTCAAACAAATGAAACTCCTATTGATAATCTTGTAACTAGATAAATTATGATTAAAGATATAGATATTAGTCATTATTATAAAAAGTTTATTGAAACTTCTAATGACGATATGGCAAAATATAATAAAGAACTTGAACTTATAAATAAGATGAAAGCTGATTGCCGTGCTTATATTAAAAGTAAAAATCAAGTTATTAAAGATGATTTAAAAATTAATCTTAATGAATATGGGTTTCAATTTCTTAATGATAATGTTGAATTAATTAATAAGTTAGAGCAATTAATTAATAATCAACTTAGTTATACAGTTGGAGAAAGACGTATTGTTCTTCTCCAACTTTTGCGTTATTGTAACTTAGCTAAAAAAGCAAACGATTATATTATTGCTCTTAAACTTGCTACAAGACGTTCTGAATTAAGTCTTTCTGATTATAAAAAGTACATTCATAGGTATTATAGTTATGGTGTTCATAAATGTGTTCTTGAAGGCTACGCTTATCATTTTAAATATGAAATTGGTGATTTAGTTATTAATTTCTGGAGATATAGAGATAAACCTAGAGATACTTATGTTGATTGGAACGCTACTAGACTTAAAAAACAAGAAATTATTGATGCTGGTCTTAAACCTTATGATAAAGAAGAAGCAGAAATATATAAAATTCGTGGACTTAAGTATGATGGTATTCCTTATGTAGTTTATAAAACTAATAAAGAGTTTTATGAAATACAACTTATTAATAATGGAACCCATAGTTATAGTGCTATTAAATTCAAGTATGCTAATTATATTAATAGAGAACTTAGAGGTAAAGATGCTAAACAACTTAATTCTGAATGTAAAACTGTTGATGATATTTTTAATCTTAAATTAGGATTAAGAAGTAAACTTCTTGTTTATCTTGAACGAGAACCTAATGCTCCATTTAAATATATTAGAAATGTTAATCAACAAAAGTATGAACGTGGAGCACATAATAATGGTAATAAAACTAGATATAAAAACTAATATTATGGCAAATAATAAAACGATTACGATAGAACATATAATTGGTAAACTTGATAATGATTTCAATCCTGATGGAAGTGATTGGATTCCTAGAGTTCCTGCTTGGTGTGTTGATGCTATGAATGAACTTAAAGTTCTTCGTAAAGTTGATAAGAAAATGAAACTAACCGTCATTAATAAGATAGCTAAAAGTAAATGTTGTCTTATTGATGACGGTCTTAAAGTATATGATAGTAATGGTTGTGAAGTACCTAGAGCTGATACTAGTAAATATAGATGTGGTGATACTGAATCTGCTCCATCCTCTACGGGGGGTCAAGCGGAGGACGAAAGTCCGGAGCGTGCTACTAATAAAGACTATCTTGGTATGCCCGATGATTGTTGTCCTAATGGTTCTAGAACTAGAGAAGTTATTGATACTGGTAAAGTAGGATGTAATCCTGTTGTTTATACAGTTCATAATAATACTGAATGTCCAAGATGTCAGCATGAAGTTCATTCTCATTGTCAGACCCCCCGTGGAGGATATGATAAGTCAAATCATAATTATATTCTTATTGGAGGTAATACTATTGAACTTAATTTTAATGATACTTGTATAACAGTTGTTTATAAAGATATTGAAACTCAATATAGTGATAATTATCATTGTGAGATTCCTGTTATACCTGCTAATGGTAAATTAATTCAAGGTCTTACTTATTATTGTATGGCTCGTATGCTTATGAGAGGATATAAACATCCTGTGTTTAATCTTTCTGCTAGTCAATATGGAACTAATCCTTTCTATCTATGGGAAAGTATGAAAAAAGATATTAAGACTAGTGTTTTATTAGATGAACAAAGCGATGATGATAGTGGTTGGAATGAGTTCTTTTATAACTTCACTTTTCCTAAATAATTATGAATATACAAAAGAAACTTAGTCTTAATAAACATCCGGGTGATTGTGTACCTTATTCATTAATTGCTGCTAAGAATGTTAAAGTGAGTAATGATGATAGGATGATTGTTAATGAAGAAGGACTTGAAGATTGTAAAGTAATTGCTAATGCTATTCATGAAGATGGTATTAATAATTTTAAAATAGTTGGTGTTATTCCAACTAGTACTGAACTTATTTTATTTATTGTTAATACTGATTCTAATGAATCTTATATTTATAGATATAATGAACAAGCTGATAATTGTTATAGAGTAAATAGTAATTGGAAATATAATGGTGGTAAGATTAAAGGAACATATACTTATAATGTTAAAAATCATCTTATAGTAGCTATTGCTGAAAGTGATGCTTCTATTGATGTTCCTCTTAAAACTATTAATATTGATTTAGATTCTGACCGTCCTGATTCTGAAATGTCTGTTATTCCACAAATAACTTTACCTACTATTAGTGGTTTAAATTATGTTAGTGGTGGTGCTTATAAAGGATTTTATTTTCTATTTATTCGTTATAAAATTGATAAAACTAATTATACTAAATGGTATAGTATTGGATTTCCTATTTTTAATGATATTATAATTCCACAAGTTATTAATAAAGTTTGTTTTAGAAAAACTTATGTTTATGAACCGAAAGATGAACCAAACGGTTATTGTTATGGTAATACCGATTCATTTAGTGATTCTAAAGATATATGTAATCAAACTTTTGAAATAAATATTAGTGGAGGTTGTTCTGGTCTTTATCAACTTGGTTTTATTGTATGTAAAAAAGATAGTACTCAAGCATTTAGAACAGATGATTTAAATAATAATATTTTTAAATTTAGTAGAGATGCTATTGTTGAATATAATGTTGCTGATTTAACTACTGACTATTATAATTATTATAATGTTGGTAATATCATTAATTATAAGAATAGAATATATATTGCTAATTATAATGAAAAAACTGATAACGATGACAGAACTTTAAGTAATGGTAAAACATTAGAAGAAGCTGTTAAAGATATTACTATTAAACTTCGTAATAAAGCTGTTAATGCTTATTATAATGATTATACCACTGTTAATGCAGTTAGTGAAAAAGGTCCATATTTTAAAATGGCTAGTCTTCAAATTACTGGTACTGCTGATTGGCAAATTAAGGATATTGATAAAGTATTTAATAATAATCAATATCCTTTTCGTACTTTTAGAACTTTATTTAATGATACAGTTATACAAGGTATTGCAGCACATGAATATTTAAAGATTAATTATAATACTAAAATAAAAGTAGGTAGTAGAGGTAGTCATAATCTTAAAGAATATCTTGCTTGTCATTGTTTTATTATTCCTACAAGTTATAAATATGAAAATAATCAATCTGTTTATACTTTACCTAGTACAGTTAAAATAGCTTGTTATGTTTATAATGGAATTGGATTTACAGAAGATACTGTATTTACTAGTGGGCAAGTATTATTTGGAGATACTATATTTGATATTGATAATTGTAAAATGAGAATTACTCATTCTACTATTGAACCTAGTTATGATTTTAATGAACGTAAAAAGAATGATACTCTTATTCCTGGAGAAGTATATAACTTTTTTATTCATTTTGTTGATAAATATGGTGATGCTAGTAGAGGATATAAATTATCTAATAAAGATAAATATATAAATAATATTGTTAATGATGGTTCTCATTGTACTATAATTACTTTTAATTGGAATAATCAAGGTAATGGTAATATTCCATATTGGGCAGTTATTAGTGGAGATATTCCAATATCTAGTATTAGTTCTAATGTTAAAAGATATATTGCTAATCATAAAATTGTAGTTTATACTGCTGAACCAATAAATAATCCTACTACTAATATATTACTTAATAGCTCTGGTGAACTTGAAGCTACTAATAAAGATGAACTATATACTCTTATATCTAATTACTTTATTGATTATCAAGATAAAGATAAATATAATGATTTATATGTTTATCAAGTTATAAATAGTGGTAGTTATACTCCTTGTAGTAATCAAGTAATAGGTGCTATTGGTGTTGATAATGAAGCTAAATTTGGTTATTACGAAAATATTAATGGTGATGAACTATTTAGAATACCTGATTTAATATTTGATGCTGAAGCTATTGGTGGTGAACATACTAGAGGTTTTATATATAATATGAATAATACTTTTAATAAGTTTTATATTCGTGCTAATATTGATACTACTTTATGGAATCAAATTAAAGAATTAGGTTATGTTGGATGGTTTATTAGTTATGAAAAAGTTGAACCTATTACTAGATATACTGGATTACTAACTAGAAAAGATTATTGTAATATAGCTAGTAATATTACTTGGCAAAATGGTAATTGGGGTACAAAACCGGGTTTTGTAGCTAATAATTTTACTAGTGATAAATGTTATCTATATAGTGGTCGATTTGATATTGATGATAGTATTAAATATGATTTTAATATTATTCGTATTGATGGTAAATGCAAATTTGAACCTTATAAAGAGAAACATGATGTAGTTGATATGGTAGTTAATACTACTTATCCTTATAGTTATAATATGCCAGTTATAGGTGTTATTAGTAGAAATGAATATAAACCTATTAATAATTATAAACTAGTAGTTGCTGATAGTATTGTTGACAGTAGAACTGGAAAAGGAACTGCTCTTGAAATGGACGATTATAAGGAATTACTACTTGATGCTGAAACTATGTTTCTTGCAACAGTTCTTAATTGTACTAGAAATATTTATATTAGTAAAGAAAAAGAACTTGTAAGACTTAATGATGTTTGTTATAATGGTGGAACTTATTCTATTGAACATGGATATAATGGTAGAATGACTTACGATGGTGTTCTTATTTATAATGATAATGGAGTTATAATGAACGAAGGTAATTATAAATTATATACTCCTACTAATAATCAATATTATTATAGTGGTGATGAACCATGTTGGCTTGATATTCCATTCAATGTTTATGTTCAATTTCCTCTTTATAGTGATAAATTCTTTGAAAGTAAATGTTTTAATAATGAACCTAGTAAGATAGCTTTTAGTATTAAAGAAGATACTGATAAGAAAAGTATTGCTTTTGGTACATTTGTAGAACCTAAGAATAGTGTTGATTTATTTAAAGACCCTATTGGAAATGTTGACCAATATGTTCCTAAATTGTTAACTCAATATCGTAATGATATTATTAATATTACTCGTTTTGATAAAACTATAAGACGTAGTAATGTTATTCAAGATGAAAGTGAAGTTAATGCTTGGAGAATATTTCCTATCGAAGGTTATAAAAATATTACTGAAAATAAAGGTAGTATAACTAATTTAGTTGGAATTGGATATTATCTTTTAGTTCATACTCAACATAGTATGTTTATGTTTGATATAAGTGCTGCACTTAAAACTAGAGATGAAAATGTTCAATTATATCAACCAGATGCTTTTGAAGTTAATTATAAAGAAGTATTTACTAGTGATAAAGGTTATGGCGGACTGCAAGATGATTTAGCATATATAGTTGGAGAATTTGGTTATATTTTTTATAATGATGATTTTCATAAACTTTATCAATTTGATGATGGTCAACTTAAAATAATGGATGAAGATATTAAACTATGGCTAGATAAATATCATCCTAATAAAGTTAGATTTGCTCATGATAAATTTAATAATCGTATTCTAATTAAGTTTGATTATACTTATGATAATATTAATCCTAATACTAAAGAATCTATTATAGAATCACATAATGAAGTTATTAGTTTTAATTATAAAGTAGGTAGTTTTATTAGTTTACATGATTATTATTTTAATAATGCTTGGTCTACTAAAACTAAATGTTATTTTCAAACTGAACATAACAATGATAGACTTAACTGTCCTCTTCATGTATTTACTCATGAATATAATTATGGTAGATTTAATACTCACATGGGTGATGATAGTAGAAGTCTATATTTAGTATCTAAACAAGAAGTTGGTGATGAGCCTATATTAGTTCATAATAGTTATATTGATATTATAGTTAATGAATCTTATGAACTTATTAAGTTTCTTGAATTTATTAAATATAAAGTGCGTAAGATATATATTCCTATTTATAGTGATAATATTAATAATCCTGTTGATTTAAGAGAACATCCTTATGCTGGAGATATACTTCGTATATTTAATGAAGATAATGATACTGATGATATAGATATTAATATTGATAAACTTAATGAATTTAATAAGTATAAAAAACCTTGGTATGAACTAACTCAATATAACTTTAATTATTTCCGTAATGCTATTAAAGAACATCCTAATACAGTAAGTGATAAACTTCGTAGAATATATGGTAATTATTTTGTAGTTCGTTTTATATTTAATAATTCAGATAATAAGCGCATTGAATTTGAAAGTCTTGAATGTGCTCAAACTCAATTTAGAAAATTATGATACAGTATAGAGATAGACAAAGACAAAAAGCTTTTATTGGTGCTATTATTGGTGCAGCTGCTAGTATTGCTGGTGGTATAATTAAAGGTAATAAACAAAAGAAAGCTCAAGAAAAAGCCCAAGCTGAAGCTCAAGCTGCACAAGACCATAAAGATGCTTTACAAAATGCTCAAGCTTTAACTAGTGCTTATGCTAATCAAGATTATATTGGTCAATATAATGATAAGCTTACTCTTAAATGTGGCGGTAGAGTTCGACGTAAAGCTGGTTTCGGTACTGAATTTGCTGATGCTCTTCCCGGTTTAGGTAATCTTGCTAGTTCTATTACAGGAGTTCAAGGACTTGGTGAATTAGGTACTGCAATAGGTCAAGGTATTTCTGCTAATCAACAAATTAATGAAAATAAACGTATTGCTCAAGAAGCTGAACAACGTAAACAACTTCAATCTGGTCAACAGCAACTTAATATTACTTCTGATAAAATGACTAATCCAATGACTATGTATCAACGTTCTAGTTTTATTAATAAATATAAATGTGGTGGACGTAAAAAAGCATGGATTGGTGCTGCTATTGGTGCTGCTGGAAGTTTAATTGGTGGTATGTTTGGAAGTAAAGGACAACAACCAATTCAAGTTAAACAAGCTGACCAAGCTAGTTATAGTGCTCCTAAAACTGGTCTTGAACGTCCTGAATGGATTACTAATGGTACTGTTCAACAACCTGTTATGCCTCAATCAGTATATCGAGATAGGCTAAATGTATATCGCTGTGGCGGTCTTAGACGCTAGTCTTTTGCTCTCTGTTGAATTATTATATATAGGTATAAACTATTAATCGACTGATAGGCTATCGTTCAGCAGAGAGCCTTAAAATCAATCAAATTACAATTTCTCATTATATTATATAAAATGCCTAGAAAAGATAAAGTTATTCATATAAGTAATTTACCTAGTACATTTAGAGGTAATGTTACTCATAATGGAAGATTTATTCAAAATGGTATTCCTCCACTTGGTGGAGCTTATGATAAAGTTGCTAAATCTACTGGTTTAATAAGACTTGGTAATGAATTTCTCTATAATGGTATAAACAATTTAGTATCTAAAGATAATAGAGAAAAATTAATGAATAATACTGCTGGTAGACTTATTAATTATGTTAAAGATTTTAATAAAGAATCTTTTCCTAGTGATGATGAACTTGGACCAACATTTCCATTTAATATTATTCAAACTCCTAGAAGTAATGGAAGAAATCTTCCTCAAAAACAATATGCTGTTGGTGGTAAAATACCAAATGTAGTTGCTGGTGGTATTGCTCAACCTCTTGGTAATAATTTCTTTTATATGAATGGAAGAAAACATAGTCAAGGTGGTATTGATATTGGACCTAGCGATAAAACTGGTATTGAAGTAGAAGGTGGTGAAGTAGTTGAAACTAATGGAAATGAACTTAAAGTTTATTCTGCACAACCTATTATTAATGGTGTTAGTCCTGCTAAATTAGTTATGAGTGGAGCTAATCCTAATAAAGTATTTAAAGCTCAAGAAGATTTTAAAGATAAAAATGGGATTAATGATGACGGTACTAAAGCTAAATATGGTAAAGAAAAACATGTAGCTAAAAGTGATAATACTAGAGTAACTCCTATAATGGAATCTCCTAGAAATAGTGGTATTAAACAAGGAGATTTTATTTATTATCCAGAAACTTATAGAATAGCAAATAATACTTTAGAAAAAGTTCCTGCTAGAAAAGAAGTTAATATGACTCCTCTTGAACAAGTTAATCCTGAATTTGATATATTATTAGGTGGAGCTGGAGCTTTAAGAGGTGCAGATAAAGCTACTAAAGTTGCTATGCTTTTAGATAAAAATATTTCTAGAGCAAGTCAAAAAGCTATTACTAAAGGTAGAGATGCTTTAGGTTATTATTCTATTTCTCCTAATATTCGTTATAATTTATCTGTTAATAATGGTAGAAAAGCTCTTGGTGTTAAACCTACTAAACTTCTTGAAGATCCTAGAAAACAATTAACTTCTAATATTGGTAAATATAAAGATTTTGTTAATATATTAGGTAGTAACGGAAAAGTTATTGATATACCTGATATTCTTCAAACTAATATTGATGATACAAAAGCTTTTCTTAAAACTTTTAATAAATGGAATGCTCGTTATGGTTATGACCCTATTCCTTTATCTGCTGCAAAAAATCCTAAACAAGCAGATAAACTTATTAAAGATAGATTGTTAGAACATAATACATTTGTTAGAGGTGTACATGAAACAGGTAATGAAGAAAATATAAATAATATACTTAGAAGAAACGGTATTGAACCTACTGCTGAAAATAGAGCTAAATATTATGCTTCAACTTATGCTCCAGATACAGGAGCTGGTAGAGCTGGATTTAATTCTTCATATAATGGAGAAGGCACTATTTATTCTTCCAATAGTTTAAGTACAGCTATTGGATATGCAAAAGCTAAACACCGTAATGAAAAAGATGGATTTGTAGTATCCGTTAGACGTCCTATTAAATTTGAAGGTACTAGAGAAAATTGGGTTAAAAATGCTGATTTTGCTTTTGATAATTCTAAACAACGTAGTCTTTATATTGATTATGAACTTCCATATTTACTTAGATATGGTAAAAGTGCTAGGACTGAATTAAGTAAAAATAAAAATATTCCTTATAAAGATATTATTTCTAAAGTTAATAAAGACTATTCTAAACTTCATGGTTATAATGAGTATATTGCAAATAAAATCAAAAGATTTATTAATGACCCTGATATAAAATATAAACCTAGTTATCAAATAACTGGTAATGCTAAAAAAGATTATATTAATGATGTTATAGGTCGTGAAATTAGTAATTTACCTAAATATGATCCTTTTACACATAACGTTCGTAAATATGTTTATGATATTTTAGAAAAGAAAGGTATTGATGTTAATAGTCCAGGTATTGGAATAACTTTTGGTGATAAAAATTTTAAAGTAGTTAATTATAATAATGATATTTTTGGTAATAATGTAATATATCAAATACCTGAAAAAGAAGTTAAAGATATATATTATAAAGATATTAATAATCAACTTGGTAAACTAATTTCTAATAATTATAGAAAATATGTTGAAAAACAATTTGATAAACTTTATAATAAAGATATTAATATAGAACTTAGAAAAAGTAAACGTATTAGTAATAATGAATTAAAAGAATATATTAAATCTAAAGGTATCCATCCAGAAAATAAAAAATATAATGTTATAACTAGTGAAATGCTTCGTAAAACGAGTAGAAATAAAGGTAATCCTTATCAACATTTTATTTTTACAGGTGATGTTGGTAAACAAGGTCTTGATGTAGTTGATATTAAAGATGTTAATTCAGAAGAGTTTAAACATATATTTAATACTCGACAACATTTCGGACAATATAGTAAAGGTTATAGTCGTAAATCTAGAAAACTTGGAGGAAAAAATATGATTGTAAGTATTAGTGGTAATGTTAAGAACGGATTAATTCATTCTCCATCCTCTACGGGGGGTCTACGCGATAAATTTGCTGTTGGTGGAAAACGGATTAATCGTCATGGAAGAACTTGGGAATATGATGAAAAAATTGGAGCTTATGTTCCTATAACTAATAGAACTATTAATAGAACTTCTGCTTATCCTATTAATAAATCTGCTAGAGGAGAAACTATTGTTGGTAGTGATTATACTTTTAGGAATGGTAGATGGCATAAAAATAATACTACAAATAATAATGTAAATACTAATACTAATAAATCTAATATTGATAATGGAAATCGTCGTCCTCAATATTATGCAGAACGTAGACTTCCTTTATTTGAAGATGGCGCTGGAATTACTAGTGGTTTAGTTAGAGCAGGTTGGAGTCATGGAAATAATAAAGGTATTAGTACAAATAATACTAATATTCCAAGTTTATCTGAAACCAAATCTAGCGGAAAGACCCCCCGTGGAGGACGAAGTAAGTCAAGTCAATCAACTCAATCTGTTCCTACTAAAACGCCTCCTACTGCTGTTTATAGTCGTAATCTACCAAAAGTAGAAGCTAGTATTCCTACTACTTTACCTGTTTCTACTAGTACACCTGCTAAAGAAACTACATCTTCCGATGGTAAAGGACAAGGTAGATTTAAAAATCTTACTACTGCTGATTGGATTGGTTTAGGTAGTAATGTTGCTGGCAGTTTAGCTAGTTATTTTGCTAGTAAAAGAGCTATTAATAAAATGAGAAGTCCGGGTCAACCTACTCTTATTAGCGCTAATAAACTTAAAACTAAATACAATATTAATCCTCAACTTGATAGAATTAGAGAAGATAAATTTGAAGCTTATCGTGATATTGATTCTAATACAGCTAGTAGTCGTGTAAGTTTAGCTCGTAAGCAACGAGTTCGTAATGCTGCTGGTCAAGCTGCTAATGAACTTTATGGTAATAAAGAAAATATAGAAACTAATCTTATTAATCAAGATAGACGTAATCAACAAAGTGTTCGTCAATTTAATGCTCAACAATACAATCAATATATAGATAGAAAAGCAGCATTTGATAATGGTATTAGAGAAGCTAAAGTAACTAATATTAATAATTTATTTAGTGGAATTAATGCTGGTATTCAAGATATGATTAGTAGATATGAAAATCGTAAAGCTTTAAATAATACTATTGGTGCGATGAGAGCATCTGCTCCTAATGTAGATGATAGAATTATGCGAGATGCTGGAGTTGATTATGATGAATTTATTATTCGTAAACGTAGAAAACTTGGAGGAAAACAATCATGCCGATAAACTTTTATACTCCTACTTTTAGACAACAAGTTAATCCTATTGACTTAAATGTCTTAGCTAGAACTTATAATACTCTTGAACAAGGACATCAACAAGCTATTCAAACTAAATCTCAGATTGATGCTCAACTTGCTCAATTAGATTTAAATGAAGCTGAAGATGCTTGGCGTCAAGAACAACTTAATAAAGTTCGTAATGCTCTTACTGAAAATATGCAATATGGTAATGCGTATTCTAGTCTTGATGATATAGTTGGAACTTATGGAGATATAACTTCAAGTCCAGGAATGATTGGTCGTTTACGTGCTCAACAAGATTATAAAGCATATATGGATAATCTTGATAAACGTACTGATTTATCTGAAGATTATAAGAATTATTATCGTGCTGTTAATAAATATAATTATCAAGATATAACTGATAAGAATGGTAATGTTATTGGTGGAAGTAAATGGATTCCTATTGATAAAGAAGTTTCTGAAATTCCTATGAATCAAATACTTAATCAAGCACTTCAATGGGCTGCTAAAGAACAAGGTGGTGGTAGTCAAACAAGATGGCTTGATGCTAACGGTAAAGTTACTGATGATATTACTAAATCTGTTACAGGAGAGATTTATTCTCATACTAAAGGTAATTGGCAAAGATTAAGTAAAGCTAAACTTGCCGAAGCCGTTAAAGCTGTTATTGAAAACACTCCTGGTGCTAAAGCTAGTCTTGAACAAGATTATAAGATTGCTAAATGGAAATATGACCAAAATGGTAGTAATCCTGATATAACAGATAAAAATGGTATTCTACTTACTCCTGAACAGTATCTTGCTAAACGTATTGACCCTTTCTATAACGCTGCAACTTTTTATAATCAAGATAGTAATACTACTTATGGTGAAGCATGGAAAGCTCAATTAGCTTTAGCTAAACAAGCTGGACTAGGAAGTACAACTCAAAGAAAACAAGCTATTGATAATCTAACTTATAAAGGTACTCCTGTTCGTATTGATAATTTTATGCCTGCTCAAGCTCAAGCTGAAATTACTAGTAATAGACAATCAATAGCTGGATTACTTAATAAATATAATCCTGATATTAATATTGATTTAGCAACTGCTAATCCAGATGATATTAGAACTAGTATTATGACTAATATTACTAATCCATCTGATAGAGCCTATGCTTTAAGTTATCTTAATGATATTATTGATAATCAAGAATATATTAATAATCTTAAAGTTGGTAAATCTCAAGATAGTATTGATGGATTTGATACATATAATTCTATTATTAGTTTAAGTGATTTACCTAATAATAAATATTCTGATACATATAGTAAATATGTTAATCAGATATTTGGAGATAGTAGTTCTATTAGACAATACTTTAATAATGATGATGTTTATAACTCATTTATTAATGCTCTTGGTGGAGAGAAAAAAGCAATTAGTCTTGGAATAAGATTTGGTTCTGATGGTAATGGTTATAGATATGCTGAATTACCTAAAGATTATCATAAATCTATTTATAGTTTTGGTAAAGCTGTTAAAGAAGCTGAAGATACTAGAAATCCTTTAAATGCTTTTCTTAATTCTGCTAAAACTAGATTCTTTGGTTATGGTGATAAGTTTGTTAGAGTTGATTCTAATGGTGAAGAACATCATGCTGGATTACCAACAGGTAATAAAGAACCTTATATTGGTTTAGTTAATTATGTTGATTCTCTTAAATCTAAAAATGATGCTGTTCTTGATGGTGGCAAAATAACTTCTTCTACTATTGGTATTAGTGCTTTAACTCCTGAATTAGCTGAAATTAATTTTATGATGAATGCTAATCCTGAAGAAGCTAGTAAACTTTCAGCTTATAAAAAGAGTAAAGAAGAACAAGCTATGATGGCTATTCGTAGTGGTATTGATTTAACTCAAGGTGAAGCTTATATTACTAGTGAAAATGGAATATTTGAGCCTATGACTTCTGAAGATAGAAAAGCTTATACAGCTTATCTTAGAAGTGCTAAAGAAAATGAAATTACTCCTACTATTGTTCGTGACCCAAAAACTGGGGATGTTGGAGTTCAAATTAATATTGCTGGTTATTATGATACAGAAGGTAAACTTAAAAGAGAACCTATTACTTTACTTGTAGGTAGTGGTGCTATTGATAGTTCTATTATTCAATCTTGGAATCAAGATACTAGTTGGAGAGCTGCCGGTAAAGTAGAAAATTACTATAATGCTAATAGACCTATTTCTCTTACTAATAATGCTGCATTTACTGGAATTGATAAATTTAAATTAGTACCTAATGGTGGAGGTTTTAATTTAATTAATTCTACTAATAATCAAACTATTGGTTTAGTAAGTAAAGAAAATGCTGTTGATATTGTAGATAATTTATCTCAATGGGAACAAACTGTAACTGCTGTTAAAGCTGGTATGGCAGTAGATGAAAATGCTGTTAAAGCTATTCAACAAAATGTTGCTACTAAACTTGCTCAACTTAGTGGTAGTTCAGACCCTTATGTTATTCAATATTACTACGATGAATTAACTAATAATCTATATTAATATGGATGTATTAAAGTTTCTACAAGGTGGTAATAAAACACCTAATCCTGAATATAATCCTAAAACTAAAAAGGGGGCTATACAGCCTCCTACTTTAGTTGATTACAACCCCGGCACTTCTATTAGTGACCGGGGTCGTGGTCGTTTATTTGGTCGTATTGCTGAACAATCATATAATCTTAATCAATATAATATAGATAAATATGCTCCTTATGATGTTTATGTTAATCCTGTTGATGACCATGAAAAACTTGATAAAGAACGTGCTGTTAATCAAAATAATTGGGAACAAGGATTAAGAATGATTGGACAGATTGGTAATGAAATTACTGTTGGTACTGCAATAGGTTTTGCTGATTTAGCTGATGCTTTCTATAATATGATTAGTGATAGTCCTAATGATTATCAATCTGAAATAAGTTCTGAACTTGAATCTTTAAAAGAATCTATTAATGAGCGTTTAGCTATATATCGAGAAAATCCTAATGCTGCATTTGATATTGGAGATTTTGCTTGGTGGTCTAGTAACGCTCCTAGTATAGCTAGTTCTTTAACTCTTATGGTTCCTAGTACAGGTCTTGCTAAAGGTGTTTCTTTATTAGGTAAAGGTATAAAGTTTAATAAATTAGCTAATAAAATGGCTAATGCTATTAATATGACGCAAAAGAGTAGAGCAATTACTAGTAGAATAGCAGAAGCTACTGCTATTGGAGTTCCTTCTCGTTATCTTGAAAATTATCAAGAAGCTAGACAAACTTATAATGATATTGAAGATTATTCTAAAACTCAACTTGCTAATATGAATGATAAACAAAGAGAAGAGTTTTATAATAATAATCCTAAATATAAAGATATATCTGATGAAGAAGTAGCTAAAGATATTGCTAAAAATAGTGCTGATATTACTTTTGCAGAAGATTGGGCTAATGTTCTTTTTGACGTATGGCAAGTTTATAGTTTAAAGAACTTATGGAAAAATGCTTTAAGTGGTAATACAACTAGTTCTAGACTTAGAAATTTAAATATTGCATTTAATAGTAATATTGATGATGCCGCTGCAATTACTAATGCTTTAAGTAATAAAACTACTAAACAAGCTATTACTAGTACATTAAAAGATATAGGTGATGATATTCTTCATGGTGTTAGAGCTGAATGGACAGAAGGAGTTGAAGAAGCTATTAATTATATAGCTAGTCAAGATGGTTTATATAATGGTAAAAAAGTATTTGATAAAGATATTCCTCAACAAACTATTAAAGATTATCTTCAAGACCCAATGTTATGGGAGCAAGCATTTTGGGGTGCTCTTGGTGGTATTACTTTTAGTAGTGTTATGAATAAAGCTGGAGAGTTTATTAATAAACGTCTTGATAAAGATTGGACTTCTGCTGAAAAACAAAGAGAAAACGAAATTCTTGGTCGTACTACTACTTTTCAAGCATATCAAGAAAGACTTAATAGTATTGCTAATGGTAAAAATCCATTTATAACTATTACTGATGAAAACGGTCAACAGGTTAATCCAGATATTATTACTGGTACTGAAGAAGAACTTCGTAATATAGCTGAAAAAGAATATATGGATAATATTATTATTAATTCTATGAATGCTGGTAATTTAGGACTTCTTGAAAGTTCTATTAATAGTAAAGAATTTAATGATAGTATTACTAATAAACTTGGATTACAACAACAAGAAAGTAGTGAACTTATTAATAGATTTAAAACTGAAATTAATAATCTTAAAAATGAATATAATACTACTTTAAATAAAGTTAATAGACTTGGTGGTGGATTTGAAGTTGGTCGTATTATAGCTACTCAAATGGTTCATGCTCGTAATCGTCAAGAAAATTATAATAATCTTCTTAATTGGGCTAATAATGTTTTAAATCAAGATATTACAAATAATCATATTGAAGATGTTGATATTACTTCTGCTAAAAATGGTATATATCAACATATTATTAATAGCATTCAAAGAGATATTAAAACTATTCAAGATAATGCAGCAATTAATGATTCTGTTAAACAAGAACGTATTGCTCAATTAAATGAACGATTAGATGCTATTAATAAACTTTATACCCCTATCGATATTGAAAATAAAAATGATATTCAATCAGCTATTCAACTTCAAAAACAATATAATGAAGTATTTAAAGATTTAGCAGAAGTTGTTAATGCTGAGATTAATGTTGAGGTTAATAAAAATCAACTTAATTTATCTGATGATAATATTAAATCTCGTATAACTTATCTTAATAACTTCTTTGATAATAGTCGTAAAAAGATTGTTAATAAAGCTATGGACGATTTACGTAATGCTTATAAACAATATGGTAAAGAATATGTCAATTCTGTTATTAAAGATGCTAATAATGGTAATAAACCTAATATAGATAAAGTTATTCGAGATGCTTATGCTGCACTTGATTTAAGTTCTAAAGGTAATGAACATCTTAAAACTACATTAGAACAATTAGCTGAAATTGCAGAAATTGAAAACGATGTTAATAATGCTCCTAAAGAGGAAGAAGTTGCTCCTGTTAATCCTGATGTTAATGAAGTTAATGAAACTGATACAGATGATACTAGTTCATCTCCATCCTCTACGGGGAGTATAGCGGAGCGAAGCGGAGCGGTTCCTAGTGAACCTACTAATACTGAACAACTTCAATCTCAAACTGAACAACCAATTTCTCAAGAACCTATTAGTACTCCTAAATCTGAAGTTAATAATACTCTTCCAGATGATGATTTCGAACGTGGTCAAATAGGTACTGATTTAGTTTATGAAAGTATTGCTGATTTAGAAGATTCTTTAGGACATGAATCAACTAGTAGTGATTTACTTAATGCTAGACAATCTTTTATTGATAAACTTAATCAAGCTGGATTTGAACAAACAGAAGCTACTGACATAGTTAATAATATTATTGATGGTCTTACAGGTGGCAGTTTATATAGTTCTGTTCAAGATGATAGTACTAGACGTTTATTACTTAATGCTACTTACGCTACTATTACAGGTAATGAACGCAATATAGAAGCTATTATGGATGATTTTGCTAATAGTGTTGATAGTGAAGGTAATACTAGAGGTAAAATTGTTAATGGTAAAGTCTATCTTAGTATTGGTCAATTAGTTGAATATATAGATAGTGTTACAGGTAATAAAATTATTAAAAATTATTTGTTTAATCAAATAAAAAACTATCTTTACGCCAGCACTAATAATCAAGGTAAATATCGTGCTACTGATGAATCAACTATTAAGAAACTTAATGCTAGACAATTTGTTCAATATGTAGATGGTATTGCTAAAGAACGTCTTGAAAGACTTCAAGTTGAACATACTAATAATGTTAATCTTAAGTATATAGTAGAGAATGAAAATGTTAAAGCGTTTACTTCTATTAAACAAGGTGATTATCTAGAAACTGAATATGATAGTAAACTTAGACGTATTAATATATTTGCTAATGGTACAATTATTGGTTATATAGGAGTTCCAAATATTGATAAGTTTGGTAATTATGATATGGTTAATCAAGGTTGGAAATATAATATTCATGCTGAAAATGGTCAAGTTATTTCTCCACTTAAAGACGCTTTAATTAGTATTCTTGATGGTGATAGATTTGACGAAGAATTTATTGGTCATTTATATGAACTTGCTGTTAAAGAAGAAGTTACACAAGAAGAACTTGTTAATCTATTTAAAGAATTTGAAACTAAATATCCTGATATAGTTAGAGATTTTACTACTCCTGTTGCAAGTTTTGATTTAGCTGGACATCTTGTTAATCTTACTAAATATATATTTAATCAACCTTATGAAAATAGTCATGAAGCTAGTATTAATCGTTGGTTTAATAATCTTCTTAATAGTTATGACCAAGCTATTACAATAGTTAAAGGTGATTTTAAAGGTAAGATTAAAGCTGTTAATGTTAAATATGGAGTTCTTAATACTATTGATGATGCTAATGGCGAATGGAATGATGTACAAGAAACAGTAGTTGGTTATGATGAAAATATTAACAAACTTGGTGTAGTTGTACAAGGTCAACTATATCTTAATGGAGAAAGTAAACCTACTATTATTGAAAATCTTACTACTAATGGTATGCCTGTTATTAGTATTCCAAGTAGTGATGGTACTTCTCTATATGCTTTTTGTAAACAAGTTCCATTAAATAGTAATCTACTTAAAGGTGATGCTCAACGTATTATTAATTCTATTAAAAATGAAGTTAATAATCTTTGTAGAGATTATATTAGTGGAAAAATAAGTTTTGGCGAACTTAAACAAAGTCTTGGAGATATATTTGGAAATAATAAACTTATTAATGGTGATAGAAATACTGGACTTCAAATTAGTATTAATCCTACTAATATAGGCTTTTATGTTAAAGGTGCACATTTTAATGGTAAAGATTATGCTTTTACTATTAATTCTGATGCTGGTAATTATAAACGTAATATTATTATTAATTCTCCTTATGTTGTTAATAGTGCTTTTAAAATAGGTAAAAGTTATGGAATTAATGCTGGTACTATTGATGAACTAGATAATGCTCTTCGTCCTGTTATTGATGAAATGTTTAACTATGCTCAATTTGCTATTAGTAAAGATTTTATTAATGATAGTACAAAAACTAATGATAAAACTAATAAATATATTTATCGTGAAAATGGTAAAACTATTATAAATATTGATGGTAAAACTTATAGTTATAATAGTTATCAAGATTTTATTATTAGTAATGGTTTAGTTAGAACTAAATTAGCTAATACTAATACTAATGAAACTGCTGGTAATTGGCAAATAGATATTCATTCTAAACTTGATATTACTTATGAGCTTGAGGGTAGACCCCCCGTGGAGGATGGAGCAATACCTGAACAGCTATCAGAGTTCATGTTAGATGATACTCTTAATGCTATTAATTTTAATGCTTTTGAATCTGCTATAACTGCTAAGAATTTAACTCGTGGACTTAAAAAATATTTTGCTAATGACCAAACTGCTATTGATTATATTGATTCTCTTCAAAAAATTGGTATATTACCTAAGAATATTCAAGTTGTAGATAGTATTACTGATAATAATGGTAATCAAGTTAATGCTGTTTATCATCGTGATACTGATACAATTAAACTTAGTAGTTCTGCTATTGCAGGTCAAAGAGTTTATCGAGTTGTTAATATTATACTTCATGAAAGTTTACATAGACAACTTTATACTAAATATAATACTGAACAAGCTCTTGCTTTAGTTAAACCTATTTATGATAAATTTAAAGCTTGGCTTGATACTCAAGATAATGCTACTAAAGAAAGACTTAAACCTTATCTATTTGAGAATTTTAATACAAGTGAAGCTCTTGAAGAATTTCTAGTTGAAAGTATTACTAGTAATGCTCTTATGACTGCACTTAATGAAATTAAATATGATAATAGAAAAGTTAATAAACGTAAGACTTTATTTAGTAAACTTCTTGAAGTTATTGCTGATATGTTAGGTATTAAGATTAATGAAGATAGTTTATTAGCTGCTGCTAGAGATGCTTATAAAGCTATTAAAAAAATACCTAAAGAAAGTAATCAAGAGGCTATTCAAGGAACTTTTCAGTTTGAAGAAGAAACTGCTAGTATAGAACAAACTGAAAATCCTAATGAAGATAATAGTCAAGATTATAATTATAATAATGATAATCTTAATGATGGACTTAATATGTTTAGTAGTGTTGATGATGATATAGTGCTGAATATGGCAGAATTAACTAGTCGTTTACCAATAGACCAACAGTCCAGATTTGCCACTTTGCTTGACACAGGACGTATCAGTTTTAGCTGTATGTAGAATTAATCAAGCAGAGATAAAAGTCACTTAAAACGAAAGAAAACCACCTCTATGACGATGTAATTAAATTTTACTTTACATTAGTCATAGAGGTATTACTATTAATGAATTTAAACTTAAATATAAACTTATGAGTTGTGGAAATATTAAACTTGTAGGATATAATAATCTTAATAATGTTATTATTAAAGAACATGGTTCTAATAATGCAGATTATTATAGTCTTATAGCTATGGTTGAAGACCCAATTTTTAAGAAGATTGTAGCTGATAAAAGTATTAATGTTAAAACTTCTGGAAGACAAGCTTATAATGCTCTTCTTGAAGCTAGAGCTATTAAACTTCGTAATATGGACGATGTAGCTTCTATTGCTGAAAAAGAAGAACGTGGTTTGTTTAGTACAATTAAAGCTAGAGATACAGCTATTACTCATATGGCTGATATTATGAATAAACTTAGTTTTAATTTTCTATATAATGGTGCTCCATTAAATTTTAATGAAATTAAAAAACGTACTAATGAAACTGTTATTAATGCTGTACTTAAACGTGCTAAGAAATTAGCTGGAAGTGATGAAACTAGAAATAATGAACTTAATAGTTTTATTAATAATCCAAATCCTGCTATTAAAATTAACGGTCTTGGTGCATTTCTTCGTAAATACGGTAATGCTCAAGATTTTAATTATGGGGCATTACTGCGTTCTCTAACTAATACTGAATTTAATGAAGCTCTTTTTAATAATAAGAATGTTGCTAAACTTATTAAAAGAGATGAATTATATCAAACTACTGATTATGAAGAATTAGGCGGATATCTTGATGAAACTTTTACTGAAGGTGATGAAAATAGTATAGATGATGGTATTGATTTAATGACCCAACTTTGGAATTTAAGTATTGGTGAAGTTAAAGATTTTAATAAGCACGTAGAAGAAATTATTAAATATCATCTTGCAAGTCTACCGAAACTTACTGCTGCTTCTCAACTTGATAATGGAAATTATCCTTTTGATACTAATAATGAATTAGGTGTTGTTACTTTTGCCGATGCTAATTATTTATCTAAAATATTATATGCTAGTGCTGATACTAGTAATGTAGATAATTTTATAGCTAGTCTTAAACGTATATCTGAAACTATTCCAAATTGTGAATGTTTAATTCAATTACATGATTTACTTAGCAAAAATAAAGTATTTGCTAATAAGTATATGATGGTATTTAATAAACCTATTATATCTAAAATTGAAACTTATATTCAAACGGATTCTGCTGGTAATAGTTATGTTCGTGCTCGTGTAACTAATCCTAATACTGATTCCCGTACTATTTTACAGAATACTTTTTATAATAATGTTAAGAATAATATTATTACTAATCGTGTTCCTGCTGCTCGTGAAAAGTTTCGTATATATGATAGATATAAAAATACTCCTCATGCTAATCTTTATTTATATGATGCTTTTAAAGAAATATTTCCAGATATTAATCAAGCTAGTTTTAATTTAGCTATTGCTAAGATTGGTCGTGTAGCTATGGCTAATAATCTTATTAATTTTGCCAATGTTATTAATCGTACAGTTGATAATTATAATAAATATGTAGAAGCTCTTAAAAAAGATAAGAAAACTAAAATGCCTGATAGTTTTATTAATAGAGGTGATACTTCTATTATATATCAAATGGCTGATGTTTTTAAAGATATTATTTATATTCCTGTTGAACTTAATTCTCGTAATCCCGAAGGTAATTTAAGTTCTGATGTTATTAATAGAAGTTTTATTACTAATATTGCTAAAATAATTAATGATGACAAATCTACTGTTGAAGAACAAAATGCTATGGCTGAAGCTTATGCTAGACAAAAGTTTGCTAGTCATCAATATGATTATAGTAATTTACTTCTTGAGCATCGAGATACTAATGGTAATATAATTAATTATGGACTATTTAGAAGAGTTGGAAATGGAATTCCTAAACTTACTGAATATGCTCGTAGTATGTTTAAAACTTCTCTTCTTAATGGTATTAGTGAATTAGATAATAACAGTAATGATTTATATCGTAGTATGAGTGATGGTGATTATTTAATTACTGCTATGGGATTATTTATGACTGATATTAATAATTCTGAAACTCCTACTGCCAATTATTTACTTCCTATACCTAGTGATGCTCCTAAAAACTTTACTATTACTGCTCCTAGATATAGTCTTGCTGGATTGCGTAGTCAACTAGAAGATGGAACTAAAATTATAAATAGAGAACATCCATTATTTAAACAGTATTATAATATAGTTATTCAAGAACTTACTAATATGGCTCAAGCTGTTAATGTGATGTTTAAAACTAATGCTAATGGTAATCCTATTTTAACTAATGGAGATTTTGAATTTAGTGATACTTATAATAATAAACCTGAGCATTTTTATAATCAATACCATAAAGATGGAAAAGGTAATGTATTTACTACTAAAGATGGACACAAAGTTTTAGCTGGTAAAATATTTAGTTTTAAACGTTTAGTTAGTAAAATTACTCCTAATAGTAATGGAGCATTTAATGAACTAATTGGGTATGGTAAGACTATTGACATCCTCTACGGGGGGTCTACACGCGGGCTTAGCTATGTTAATAATCAAGTAGTTCTTAATGCAGAACAACGTATTGCTCTTGAAGATGCTGTTGCTGATTGGTTAAATGAATATATAACTAATGGTTATAAAGAACTTAAAAATAAATATGGTACATTTATTGATGATAGGATTAATAATGAATCTTTAGCTGAATTTCTAGTTAATGATTATCTTGTTAGAGATAGTATGTACGATATGTATGGTGGTGACCAAAGTTTTTATAAGAATGGTCAAGCTATTCTAAAACGTATTAAAGAAGTACAAGCTAGTGGTAATCCTTTTGGTAATACTGATTTTACTAAAAATGATTTAGATATAGCTACTGATTTATATGATATAACTATCAAAGGTAATGCTGTTACTGTTCCTTATACTGTTAATGGAGTTACTAAACGTAAAAAAGTAGTTCTTCAAGATAAATTTAGGGGTGTTACTATTTATAATACTTTTAAAGCTTCTGATAAAGTTGTTATTGATAGACTTGATGACCAACTTAAAAAAGCTGGACTTGATAAAAAAGACAGAGAAAGAATACTAGAACCGTTTAAAGGTGGAGTTAATGCTAATGATGCTCAATCCTATATTACTCTTGAAGAATGGATTCGTCGTATTACTGCTGCTGGTGAATTAGATAAATATGCTGGACTTATTCAAAGTCTTACAGATGATACTCCAATAGATAAAATTGATTGGACTAAATTTGCTAATAAAGTTCAAATTCAAAAGAATTTCTATTATGATTTATATTATGATACTACTGTTGGCATTGAAGTTCCTAGACAAGTAAAGAACGCTGAATTTGTTCTTATTCCTAAACTTATTAAAGGAACAGAACTTGAAAAAGTTTATAATATAATGACTAATAGAGGTATTCATCAAATTAATACTGTTGAAACTGTTAAAGTTGCACAACATAACAGAATGACACTTTGGAATAATGATGGTGTTTTAACTGATGAAGCTCTTAAAGAATTTGATAATAATGTATTTGATAATTCTGAACTATTTAGTTATAATTATCTTTATCGTCAGCAAGAAGTTCCTCAACATATGGTTGATGCTAGTAATAAAGCTGCTATTCAGATTATGAAAAAAATGCTTGATAATCTTCCTAATCGAACTGAACTTAATGAACTTAAAGATAAAGTATTTAATAATTATGTAGCTAATATTAGAAATAGTTTTGAAAAAACTTGTGCTGAACTTGGTATTGGATTAGATGATAATGGTCATATTGATTTAAATTTTAATGGTACTATTAAAAATCTTAATCGTTTTGTATTTTTTGATAGATTTAAAGAAAATGCTCAACAACAAGGAGTTGAAAAAGCTCTTCTTGAGTTTTTCGATTTAGATAGTGCTGGATTTAATAATCTTCCTTTATTTTTGTCTAATATTAATAGTAAACTTGAAAGTATTGCTAATAGTTATTTTAATACTAATATTACTAGACAACTTATTAGTGGTTGGCATGCTGCTCAGCTATCTGATTTTGGATTTAAAGTTGATAAACAAACTCAAACAGATAGTAAACTTCAATATAAGAAAATTGGAGAAGTTAATGGTACTCCTGTTTATTATACTGAAATTAAACTTCCTAGATGGAGTAATAAACTTAAAGGAATAGATATTAATAATGTTCCTGATAATTTACGTACTATGATTGGTTATCGTATTCCTACTGAAGGTAAACAATCTATATGTATTATGTATGTTAAAGAGTTTCTTCCAGATGCTTATGGTAGTACTGTTGTTGTTCCTGATGAATGGGTTACTCAAACTGGTTCTGACTTTGACGTAGATAGTGTTTATGGTATGTCTAAAACATTTAATTTTGTTAAAGGTATTCCAACTGAAATTACTCATACTAGATATACTAAAGATGAAGTAGGATATATTAATTATGTTAAAGATAATGTAGATAAAGCTAGTCGTAAGATTCTTGGTAAAACTTATAATAAACAAGGTAATATTAGAGCTTCTTTAAAAAATAGCGAAGATGCTATTAATGCTACTCTTGAAGGTTATAGTGGTAACCTTAAAGTTGTTGAAAAAATTGCTAATGACGGTGGACTTAAGTCTTACGAATCATACTTAAAACTCCCCGTGGAGGATACAAGTAGTCAAGCTGCTAGAACTAATGCTATTATTCAATCATTTATTGATATACTTAATAACCCTGCTGCATTTGAAGAAAATACTACTACTTCTAACTTTGAAAATGTTAAAGAAGCTAATGAAACTTATGCAGAAATAGTTGGTGCTAATAAAACAACTGTTGCTCCTAGTGATTTCTTTACTCAACTTGATTGGTTTGATGCTGCTACATCTGGTATTAAACTTAAAGGTATCAGTGTTAATCGAGATACTTTTATGAGTATTGGTAATGTTACTAAGGCTAATCATAGTGAAGGTATTAAAGTCATGTACACTACTGATGTAATTAGTGAACAAGAGGCTGTTAATAGATATGGTAAAGAAAATGTAGAAACTGTTGGTAGTAAACATATTCGTATTACTCATAAGAATTTTGGTTGGTCTGGAGATGATAAGAATATTGATGGCTATTTGATTAATCCTTATAGTTCTCAGACTACTGCTCATATTCTTGATGTTATGAAAGAGGGAGCTATACATAATGAAAATACTTATACGTTTAATGCTTTTAAAACCATTGTTGACTTTGGAAGTAATTATGATACTGCTATTGGATTTATGTGGCAACCTGCTATTGATATACTAGTTCGTAAATGGAAAGAAACTAATAGTGTTCTTGCAGAAGGTACTAAAAATCCTCTTACTGAAGCTATTAGAGAAGTTGCTCATAATCTTGGTTTTGGTGAAAAAGTTAATTTTGCTGGACGTAAAAAGCTAATTGATATTATTAATGAAAGTTATGGTGAAACTTTCAAGAAATTATTCAATTTAAGCGTTTCTGAGGCATTTTCATCATCCAACCTTATATTTTCATCAGACGCATATAAATCTCGTCTTAGAGGGGAAATGAATGGGGTTCAGCAGGCTTTATTTGACCTTTATGTTCTAGCACAATTCAATCGGTTAAACTCAATCGGACAGGATATAAGTAATAATCTTAATATTCTTAGTGCTGATAAATATGGTGCTAAACAAAGTTTTTATGCTAGTGATAAAGTATTTAGAGATGCTAGAACTGTTATTGAAAATAGTAATATTTATGCTCCATCCTCTACGGGGGGTCAAACCTTGCTATTAGAGAGTGTCTTTCCTGATATTAGTGGTGGTATAGATGCGTTTATTAAATCAGATATATCTAGAAGTAATTATCCTAGTTTAGCTGCTTTTCTACAAATGAGTACTGCTCTTAGTGTTAAAGCTACTCAACAAGTATTTGAAACTGCTAATCCTATATTTATTGATTATGTATATAGAATAGCAGAATGGACTAAAGGTGGAATAATGACTGAAAAGTTATATAATGACTATAAAGATTATCTTATTAATAAACTAGAAGTAGGTAATAATGGTAGTTCTTATCTTAATTTACCTGTTACTATTGTTGATGGTGATTTTGTTCATCCTAAATTTATTAAAGAATATGGTACTGGTCAATCTAGAGCTTTAGAAATTGGACGAGTTAGTGGTACATTAGTTAATATTAAAACAGATGATGTTGTAGTTAAAAATATATTTGAACCTATACAAACTGAAATTGATGTATTTGCTAGACTTACTCCTGCTCAAAAAGTTGATTGGATTAAACGTAACTTTAGTCAAGATGGAAGTGTATTTGCACATATTGAAATAGTTGCTAATGATGAAAGAAATAATCGTCGTAATGTAAATATTCAATATATTAATTATATACAAGGTGATATTACTAATGATGAAGCTCATAGATTGTTTGATAGAGCTTGGAATCATCCTAATCCTCTTATTAAACTCACTGCTCTTGATTTAGTTAAATATGCTTTTATTGTTGAAGGTCATAAATTTAGAACTAGAAATATTAGTAGACTTATAAGTAATACTCCCCTTAGAGGATTGAGCGATAATGGAATAGCTATTGGAGATATAGCTATGAAAGGTATTAATAGTTATGGTTTTGTTGATAAAGATAATGTTGAAGATATAATTGGTTTTATTCGTAAGAATTATAATAGTTTTAATTGTTCTAGTTATACATTTAAAAGACTTACTAATAATAAAATTAATTATAGTCTAAAAAGAAGTGGTATTATTACTTTTCATGGTCAAGAAAATCTTGATAATATAGGAATAATAAGAAATGAAGATGCTGTTAATATTATTAGAATTAATAGAAATTTATATATTAAAGGAACTTATGATGGCACTTTAGCTTATTATCCTATTGATAGACTTGAATCATTTGAAACTTATAATAATATTGAACCAAGTATTATAGCTAATAATAATATTCATAAACCGTTAGCTGTTCTTCTTTATGAAGGTCTTACTCAACAAGAAAAACGAGATAAATTTATTGATGGCATTAAAGATAATATTAATGAAGCTGTAAATAAAGGTTATAAAGAAGTTCCTGAATTGTATAATAAATATATTACTGATGAGTATTTCCAACCTTTTATGAATACTCCTTTTGAGAATAATACTATATATACTATTAATGATAGATTTTATCTTAATATTAATGGAACTACTGCTATTAATTTAAATAATGATTTGAAACAATATAAAGCTAAATATCCTAATATTGAAGATAATAAACTTGGATTATTTATTGAAATTAATGAAAATGAAATAGGTAGAATTACTAGCAATACTGATAGATATAGTAGTGTTGATGACCAAACTCCTATTGGTAGATTTGCTAAAAATGCTAGTTTAATTATTTCAAGAGCTGTTCGTCATGGACAACCTGCTGCCCAGAATGTTCTTAATGCTCTAAATAATGCTGAAATTAACTATCTCGATAGTAGTAGTCTTTCTGATAATTCTGAATTTTCATTATCAGTTATAGCTAATTATATAGATGTTGAAGCTAATAATATTCTTAACGACATTAATCGTTTTATTAAAATTAATGGTATTGATAAGCCTATTAACGATAAAGATGTTATTGGTAAAGTTCTTAAAGATGAACAACTTCAAAATCGTTTCTTAGATGTTATTCTTAGTGCTAATACATTTAAGAATAAATATAAACTTATTAGCGAAATTGATATTGATAGTACAAATCTTGATGATAAAACTAAAGAGAATATTAGAAAGATTCAAAAACTAGTTAATCAAGTTGATTCTAATACTACTGTACATTCTGCTAGAAAAGATTGGTTTGAAAGATGGATTCAATTACGTACTACCAATCCTAATTATATAAGCGGTCTTATGAAAGAATTTGATGCTTATGGAGATACTGGATTTATGGACTATTGGATACAAGATATTCGTGCTAATCGTAACTTTGTGTTGCAAAATATACTTAAAGATGTAATGGGTACTGTTGAAGAAGGTCGTCTTAATGGTATTAAAGAATCTAATGACTTTAGAAATTATCTTAAAGAGCTTAAGACTAGAGCTGCTAAAGCTGGTAAATCTGTTAGTCTTAATAGTATAATTGATGATGACGGTAGATTAATTCAACCTAATAATCCTATTTGGGAAGAAAAGATGAAGAAATATAGAGATGCTGCTATTGAAGCTGAACAAAAATTTGGTATAAATAGTGTTGAACATCTTATTGCTCTATCTAATAAAGCTAAATTTATTGATATGACTACTATTCATCAGCTTAAACCAATTACTGTTCAAGATGAAGATGGTAATAATGTTACTATTGAATATTCTACTTATATTATAAATCTTGAAAGAAGTCTTCTTGGTCTTAAAAAAGGAGATGATGGTATTCCTAAAGAATTTGCTGAATATAAAAGACTTAATAGTAGAATACGAGATATTCTAAGCCAAGCTACTGATAATGTTACTACACAAAGCCAAGATGAAGAACTTGGACGTATATATGCTCAAATGGATAGTCTTACTAGTCTTTACGATGAAGATGGTAATAAAAAGATTGGTCATGATTTAAATGTAGCTGAAAGACTTCGTGCTTATCAAACTAATATTCGTAAAGTTAAAGAAATGTTCTATGATAAGCAAGCTAAAGAAGGATTTGATTCTAAACTTAAAGAACAACTTTCTATTATTAGTAAATATGAAAGTCAACGTGATGCTAATGGTAATCTTCTTATTAGTATGGAAGAACTTATGAAAGTTCCTGAATATAAAGAAGCTAAAGAATGGATTCGTAAGAATACTAGATATATTCTTGATATTAAAGATATAGAAGATTTAAATTGGGCATTTGAAGAACTTAAAGACGCTAATAAAGGTAATAGTGTTCTTAATCTTGCTATTAGAGAATTTCAAGCTAAAGATGAATTTAACGTAGTTGATGGACGTAAGATACCTGAAGAACGTGCAGCTCTTATTAAAGCTGAAACAGTTAGAAAATATAAATATACTAAAGGTAATGGTATGCCTTATGTTGGTATTATTCGTTCTGCTGAAGATGAATTAAGAATTTATCGTGCTGATTTTTATAATTATCTTACTGGTAATAAATCTAAAAGTGAAGAAGAAATTAATGTAGGAGAAGCTATTAATAAAATACTTGAAAAATATTTTGATAATGCTACTAGAACTCTTAATACTGCTGATATTAATCAAGAAGATTTAGAACAACTCAAGACTGGTTTTGAAGTATTTAATGAAATTACTAGAGGTGAAAAGAGTACTGATAAAGATAAAGCAAAACGTGTTGCTGAATTTATTGAAAGTGAATGTGATGTTACTTATAATTGGAAGCAATATGAACTTGATAAAAATAGAGCTTTTGCTAAAGGTAAAAAGTATTATGATAAATGGCTAGAAGTATTTAGTGAACAAGTTGAAGAAAATGGAACTATTGCAGAAAGACCTAATCGAACTATTTATGGTATTATTAAACCTAAAGATTTAGATAAATGGACTGATATTGATAAAACTGCTGCAATTAATATTCTTCAAAAAAGAACTAGAGAAACTACTACTCAATATTATTATATGAAAGAAAAAGAAGTTCTTGATAAATATGGTATTGATAGTGCTGAATATAAACAATGGTATAGAGATAATCATTATTTTGACCCATATACTCGTACTATTAAACCTATTCGTATTTGGACTACTATGCAAATGATTAAAGATGATGGTTCAGCTGTTGTTGGTAATTATGAACCACGTATTAATCAAATGCATATTACTCCTAAAGAAGAACTTGTTAATCCAGAATATAGTAGTTTTGTTAATAAGTACAAAGTAGGAACAGGATATGATAATCCTAATTATACTAATCTTAATGAGTATCAACTTGAACTTATGAATAAAGTAAATGAACTTATGAAAAAGTATTGTTTTACTAATAGTAATAAGCGATATGTTGATATGGGTTATCTTCCAGCTTTATCTAAATCTAAAGATATGACTGTTAAAGATTACTTTGAACAAGCTCTTAGTTTTCTTGGTTGGACAGCCAATGTTCCTAATAATACTAGTTGGAGAAATAATGAAGATTTAACTTTTGATAAAGATTATGATATTCCTAATCCTAGATTAGTTCAGTTAGTTAATAAAGATACTCAACAACTTCCTACTATACCTAGATTTAAAGAACCTAATGAAAGTGATGAAGAATTTAGTAAACGTAAAGCTGCTGCTATTAAAGCTAGAGATGAGATTATTGAAAAGAATAATAAAATTCATAATGATATTCTTAATCGTAATTGGGAAGAAGTATTTAATAGTTTCTTAATTGAAAGTAATAGATATAATGCTATTAAAACAATTAAAAATCTTCTTTATACTGCTGACCAAATTATTACTAGCAATACTGCTTATGATATAAATTATAAAGGTAGTATAAGTGAAAATAGAGAAGCTAGTGCTGGTGGTGAAATTGAATATAAACAAGAAAAACAAACTAGAACTAGTGAACATCTTAGAAGTTTTATTCGTCGTCTTGTATTTGAACAATATAAAGATAATAAAATTCCTAATCTAGTTAAACTTGGTTCTCTTGCTCAAAACATTGCTGGTAGTAAATATATGATGATGAACATTACTGGTGGTATTGCTAACGTTCTTACTGGTTCTAGTAATATATTTATGGAACGAGCTGCTGGTGAATATATTAATCTTAAAGATTGGGAAGCTGGTAAATCTGAATGGATTAAAGGAACTGTTAGTTATATGGCTAATATGTATAGTGAAAATAGTAGTACTATTCAAGATGCTATTATTAAACTTAGTCATGTAGTCGATTTTGATAGAATAACTGAAGTTAGCACTGCTGAAGGTCTTAAAGAAAATATTCGTAGAGTTCGTGGATTATTATTTAGCCCTCAATCTGTTGGTGAACATTATATGCAAAATGTTATGCTATTTGCTATGCTTAAATCTCATAGACTTGTTGATAATGGTAGAAGTGGTTATGATATAATGAGTAAAGAAATGTATCATCGTAAAGCTGAACAAGATGCTCTTATGTCTGTAATAAATACTCCCCGTGGAGGAGAGAACCAAGCTCTACTTGAACAATTCAATAAGTTCATTGATGATGCTAAAGCTGATAATAAAAAACGTGCTAAATATAATCTATTTAAAGCTAATCCTATATTCGATTTTGTCAAGACTTATCTTGATGAAGAACAACAAAGAAAATATATAGCTAAACGTAAAGAACTTATTAAGAATATTGATAAAGAGTTTGCTAAACTTCCAGATATTTATAATCAGTTTGAACTTAAAGATGGTATTGCTCAAATAAAATCTGATAGTAAACTTACTCTTAAAGAATATGCTAAATTTATTGATAAAGTTCGTGAAGTAAATAAGAAAGTTCATGGTGTTTATGATAAACTTGGTTCTGCTAATATAGAACAACATTGGTTGGGTGGTACGGTTATGCAATATCATAAACATCTTTATCCAGGTTTTAAAAAACGTTATCGTTGGAATGGTTATTATAATGAAACTCTAGGTACTATTGAAAAAGGTAGTTATACTAGTCTTTATGATTATTTGACTATTCCATTTAAAGAAACTAACGTAGGAGAAATTAATAATGTAAGTGATGTTCTTAAAGCATTCCAAACTTATGGTAAGAATTTACTTTCATTTGCTGTTAATTTCAAACTTAATTATGAACTTCTTCCTGAACATGAAAAAGCAAATATTAGACGTAATTTAGGTGATTTACTTTATGTAGGTGCTGCTATTATTGGAGCAATTGCTATAACTGGTATGGGAGGTGATGATGATGAAGGTATTATTTATAATCTTATGCTTTATCATGCTGACCGTCTTGCTTCTGAAGCTGCATCATTTACTCCATTTGGAGCTTATGCTGAAGGTAAAAAATTATGGTCTAGTCCTGTTGCTATTGGACAAACTATTAATGACTTACTTGGTACTACTGCTATGGCTGCTAGATTCCTTATTGAAGAAGATTTCACAGAGGAATATACTACTGGTAGATATAAAGGTATGAACAAGTTTGAAGTTATGGCTATTCGTAATATACCTGTTGTTCGTAGTATTAATCGTGTTCTTGATTTACCTAATAATAATAGTTATTATAAACTTGATGAAAATATACTTAGTATTATACCTTATAAAGATATAGCTAAAGATATATTTGAATAAGCTGGACTTGAATCTAGTAAAAAATAAGGGCTTGCCTATGGTATCACTACCTAGACAAGCCCTTTACTTTTATCTTAATTAAAACCATCATCATTATTACCAATAACACACATAAGAATAATAAAAACTATAATACCAACAACAAATAGTTTTCCACTATACTTATCCATAGCTTCACTATCACTAATATTATTAGCAACAGCTAATAATTTAACACCACCAAATATAATTCCAAGAAGAACAATAAATGCAACCATAATTATAATATATTTAAGTTTAACAATAAGATAAAAATAAACCCCAGTAGTAAGACTAGCTTAGCTACCGAGGTTTCAGTCATGCCAACGACTATAAGTTTAAGGATTAGTAGAACGCTCCGCTTCGCTACGCTCAACTCCCCGTGGAGGATGGAATAGACTAGTATTCATTCAATCAATATAATCATTATCATTAATAACTATACTAATATTACTAGCACAACTACCATTCCATCCTCTACGGGGAGTATAGCGAAGAGTGCGTAGCACTCGTAGCGGTTCCAAGCTAATCATTAAATTTAATAAAGCCAGCTCTATTAGAGCCAGCTTTACGTATAACATATAAACCATTAGCATTAATACTATTTACTTCTTTAGTCCATATTTAGCCCATTGAAGAACAAATCCAAGACCTTCCCAAATTTTATCTTCAGCTTTAATTCGAGCGTAATTAGCACCAACATTTAAATCAAAGTTTTCAGGTTTTACACAAGCTGCTTGACCATGAACTTCAAATCCAGTAAGACAAGTAAGAGTAGTATTAGTTGTTTTAGTACCAACTTTTACATTTTCAATATTACTAATAAATCTCTTAATATCATTCTCTTTAAGAACATCTCCAGCAGGGTCTTCAAGTTTATAATAAGCTTTCTCAAACTCTTTAGCAGGACTCCAAGATTTATATCCATTAGGATAAGTTACTTCATAACCATCCTTTTCAAAAGAATGATTACCAATTCTATAACCTTTGTCATTTGCTTCACGAGCTGTCATAGGAACAGCTTCAATCATTTTAACTCCAATAAATTTACTCATAATTTTAAAATTTAATTATTTATTTAATCGTAGTAGTAATTATTATAAATCTATCATCTACCGGTTCAACATCAATAGCCTGAAATTCTTTATATTCAGTATCTTCAACTAAAACAAGTTTATCTTCATCAAATTGTTGAAGTTTATCAATAAGTTCTTTAACTGTCATAACTTTAAGATTTAATTAATTACTAACTATTATAACTTCTCCACAATTATTACTATAATCATATATTTCATCAATAGAATTAATATCATCTCCACAATTAATATATACTATTGATTCTTTATCACAAGTTTCAAGCATTTCTATAAGTTCTTTAACTGTCATAGTTTATTCTTTTTCAAGTTTATTAATAATATCTTTAATATAATCACTAGGAAAACTTCCTTCGAGTCTAGCCAATTCTTTTCTATTATAATCATTATCAATTTTAATTATAACAGTAGTAGGAAATTTATTAATTTCTTTTCTTAGAATATCATCAAGACTTGTATTTCTAATGTTTAAAGTAATATCACAATTAGCTTCATTAATAGCTTCAGTTATATTCTTAATTGCAATTTTACAAGCATCGCACCCATTTCTAGTAAAACAATCAATACGTATCATAACACAATAGCATTATTTTTAACAGCTTCTTTAATAGTATTAGGAACTCTAAGAAGAGTATTCTTAATCATTTCAGTAGTAAGACTATCAGAATATACATAAGTAGCATAAGTTCTCCAACTATCTTTAATCACAATAGCAAACTTATTCGGATTATCAATATTAGTTTGAATATATTCTACTTTAGTATTCTGATATTTCCACATCCAAGCAATAGCATCAGCGCACTTAGCACGAGTTATACAATCATGTTCATCAATAAACGCTTCAACAAATATATTATTTGTTTGCCTTGTAGGTGCATCTCCAGTAAGATAATTAATATCATTACGAAGTTCTTCCCAAGTAACAGAATTACTATATCGTTTATATTCTGTATCATCTCGATATATAATACAAGTAGGATATTCAGTAATATTCTTACCGGCAACAGCCTTTTCAAGTATCATATGTTCAAGAATAAGATGGTCAGGAAGATTTTTAAAATTACATTGAACGTTAGTACCAAATAAAGCTATATCAATAGCTTCTCTCATAGCTTCTGTTTTATCTTTATCAGCACTTTTATAATAAAATTCAATTTTAACCATAGTATTCGTATAATATAATGAGAATTTATAAAATTAGCTATTTTAAAGCCCCACATTGAATGATATTTATATTATGATAGATTAATCACAATAACAATTAAAATTCAATGTAGGGCAAAAGAATCATATCTATGACTTTCCTAGCAGCTTGCGAAGATACTTTCTAATAGTGTAATCGCTTTGCACACCATGTAGAATATCACCATTACAGTAAGCAGTAGGAGCATCACTAATACCAATACTACGCGCTTCTTGTCTACCAGTATCAATATATAGATTATACCTAATAAGATTAAACCTACCGGCAAACTCAGGAAGAGCAAGAGCTTTATGAAGCCTTTCTTCAAAAAGTTTACTAACATTGCAATCAGGTAAATAAAACAAGATTAACTTTTTCATAGATAAACTTCATTACCTTCAACTTTAGCATCACTAAAATAACTTTTAAAATTTTCAACACTTCTACACCATAAAGGTTCAAGTCCATCAACTTTATAAATAACAGCAGGAATCCATTCACCTGTATCTGGATGTTTCATTTTAGTAATACTAATAATTATATATTCATTAGACGTTTTATTATGAATATAACGAGCACCAACTTTAAGCTTTAGCCGCTCCTCCTGTTCCTTCTCCAAATCCTTTGTTTCCACGTTCACTTTCTCCTAATTCTTCAATAGATTCAACTTCTTTCCAACTAATTCTTTCAGCACTATTAATAATTAATTGACAACATCTATCTTTACCATCACAATTATATGGTGGAGTAGAAACTTTAGCAAGTATGTTAGTCATTGTAGTTCTAACATTATTAAGTTTAAGTCTAGAATTGCCAACCATACTATCAGGTAAATGCATATGTCCTCTAAGTTTATCAACTACTTCAACAAGAGTAGATACAGCATGAACTAAATCTCTAGAAGTACGATTCTTAAAAATAATAAGAAGTTCTCCACGATAACCCCAATCAAGAGTACCAGGAGCATTAGGCATATAAAAGTCAGATTTAGTAAGATTACTTCTAGGACGTAAAGACATTTCATTAGGTTCACCATTAGCATCATTTCCAATATTAAATGCTAAACCTGTATGATAGATAAATCTATCTTTATCTACATCATGCTCACAAAGAATAGGATAAACATCCATACAAGCATCATCTTCTTTACCATAAGCAGGCAGAATAGGTTGAACATTACAATACTGTTCTACATCTACAACATCTCCACTAAGAAGTTTAATCTCTTTCAGTTTAAATACTTTTACTTCCATATATAATTAAATTATTAAATTAAAGAGCTTCTGCAAGAGCAAAAGCATTTTCTATTTTTCTTGATTTATCACCATAACAAATACTATCAAATCGCTTAGTACTTTCAATATTATCTATATTAGAATAATATCCACTAATAGCATTAACTGCACCCCAAGCTGTACCAAGAATATCTCTTTGACCTGGACCATCAAAATAATAACTATAAGTATCAGAAATAACATTCATTTTTCTACTACTTATTTTACTATCAGTTAAAGCTAAACCACTACGATAAGCAATATCTTTAATAGTATGTCCTGTATCTTTTAGACGTTGAATTTCATCTTCAGTAAGAATATTTTCTCCAATAAATTGGATTACATCTTCGTCAGTAACCTTAATATCAGCAAGTAAATTACAATATTGACCAAATTCTTCAGATTTAATTTTACTAATTCCAAGTATTTCTTGTGCAACAGAAATCTTATTATGAACGCTATTGGTATGTCGAAAACTAACATAATTACTACTAGTACGAATAGCAGCATTAAGAGTATTTTGACAAATAACTCTAATAGGAGTAAATAAAATTTTAACTCCACCACTACCATCATGAGTATTAGTAAATACTAGATAATTTTCAACAGGGTCACCTTTAACAAGAATATTATTAGGAAGTTTAGCACTTACAAATATTCTCTCACCATTTCCCCAAAATCCAGCAGTTTGCCAAATAGCAGAATTTTTACCAATAGCACCATCAAAGAAATTAAAAGCATCATTGTTTTGTACAATAGTGTATTTGCTTTTAACTACACCTAAAGGAATATTGAAATCAGTACGATAGGTAGCAAAGGCATTATCACACTTACGATAAATGTCAGTACCAAAAACATGAGCGCCTTCTTTTTGTTCTTTAATAATTCTATCAAGTTCTTCATCAGTTCCAGTAAGTTTAATAGGCATTTTACCAACTAGTTCACATTTAGCTACATCAAAATTAAGTCCAGCTTTAAGCATAACTTCTTTAGCAGTAGCACAATCTGATACATCAATAGCACCAGAATAAGCCCAAGGTTTACCTTTTACTTTATACATATTATTTATGACTTATATGTAACATAACACTTTCAATATCTCTAACAGCTTGGTTTTTATTAACACCATAAGTATCCATATACCATTTTATTAATTCTCTTACTTTTTCTTCTAGTTCCATAATTAACAAGATTAGTAGTGTTGACTCCCCGTGGAGGATGAACTTAATTCTATCTTCTACGGGGAGTATAACTAAGTTATTTAATAATAAGACTAGTATTTTCAACAAGTTTAGCTATACTAATATCTCTACCGTCATTAAGAATATTCTTCATAGTAGTTTTATTAATACTACTACTTCTCGTCATTTCATGTTGATGATTAAAGAAAGTATTAAGTAAATCAAAATTAATTTTATTAGCTAAATCACCAATAGGCTTTTCAATTTCAAATTTAACTTTAATATAATCTAAATCATCAAGAGTAAAATAACCTCCAGTTTCTTCTCTAAGTCTAGCAGATTGTTCAGGATATCTCTCAGTAAATTTATCATTAATTTGTTCAAGAATAACATCTCTACTAAATGAGAAATTACTATCAATCATATCGTTATCCCAAAGAGATTGTAAATGTTCAAGAACTAAATCAATAAATATCTGATTAAGATTTTCATCAATTTCAACACATTTACTATTCTTAGTATAGAGTTTACTATTAACTAGATTAATAACTTTATTACCAGATTTACCTAAATCCCCATAAGTTATAACAGCATCAAGCATAACACCCTTAAGTCTTTCAGCATTATTTTCTTTAGTTTTACGAATAACAGCTAATCGTTGTTCTTCTTTCTTACAAGATTCAGCTTCAAGATTAAGCATAGTATATGCTTTACGATAATTATCAAGTTTAGATTTAAGACTTTCTTGTGTAATAGCAAGACGTTCTTCGAGTTCAGAAGTTAATTCACCTCCATTTTCTTCTAACTCAAGAAATATATCCTCAAGTTCAGTAGTAATATTATAAATACTTGCCATTATTTTCTACGTTTAAGTACATGATAAGCAGAACGATAATAAGGATTTAAATAACCAAATAAATGAGTATAATCACTAGCAGTCATTTTATTAGTATTAGTTCTATATTTATAACTAGCTTCAATATATTTTTTCCATAGTTTTTTACTCAAACCAAGATTACCAACAAATCCACCCTTTTCAAATACAAAGGCTTCTGTATTTTTAGTAGTTCTAAAACGGTTATTAAAACCATAAAATCTTCTTCCCATAACTTTAATATTTAAATAGTTAATAATTTATTTATTATTTCTCATTTCTTCATATGCTTCTTCTTCAAGTTCAACAGTAACATCTTCAAGACGAATACCTTTTAAGCAAGGACATTCTTTCCACTTAATATTATACTTAACACTAAGTAAAAGTAAATCAATGTTATCTTTATCAACAGCCATAATCCAATTATCAGGAGATATTTCTACTTCAACACAATCAATATATATTGTTTCTTTAGGCATCCATCCTTTATAAATATCATGTTCATATAATAAACAAGTATTAAAATATCTACCAGTAAGAACATTATTTTTATGTTCAAATAGTCCTCCATGCCAGCAAATAGGATTTTTATTTTTAGTCCATTCTTTAGTATTAAAACTATATCTATCAGTAGCTCGTTTACTAAAAGCCCCATTATAATGAATACTACCATCTGGTTCTTTGAATACATTTCCTTTACGTCTGTTTTGACAAGTACCATCAGAACTTATTTGCATCCATTCTTCATCAGTAAATCGAAGAGGACTAATAATATCCCAATCACATAGTTTTTGAACAAGATTAATTTCCCAAGGAGCGGAACCGCCGGAATTACCATGAGAAGCAAATACAGCAACAGCTTCAATTACTTGTTGATACATCCAATCATCCGGACCACCTTCTTCTTTATCATCTTCAGCTCTAATTGTAGTATAAAGAAATTCTTCACCATCATTTAAATCATCAGTGAAATTAGTATCACTATAATTTTCAACATGAAAGTGTTTAAGTTTATCAATCTCTGAAGTCATATCCAAGTTCCATTAAATTATTTCTAATCATACCAGCTACAAGTCGGGCATTTGGATGAGGTTTACCTGTAATACCATAATAACGTAAATCAATAATATGACGATATTCATTAATAGAATATGTGTAGACACATCTAGTAGCAGTATCAAGAGGAAGAACACCACGAGCATCTTGACGATGCATACCAAATTCATCAATAAGAGCTTTATAATTAAAAAAACTATCATTACAAGAACTAATATAATGATATGCTTTTTGATGTTCTATATTATCATCAATCCAATCAGTAAATAAAGGCTCTTCATTAAAATGCGTAGCAATTTCATTACTCATCCAATAAGGTCTACAAATTGTTCCATCTTCATAAACATAACGAGTTGATTTTTCAGCAATATTATTAGGACTGACACGATTTAGTTCACGAGAAGTACTAATTTGTGTATCAACACAAAAAGTATATCTCATCATATTAAATCCAATTTCAGTATTACGAAAATCTTCAATAGGAACAATATATTTAGATAGATAACCAAATTGTGTTTTATGGTCTAAAACCCAATTACCATTAACAGTTATATAATAAACATGTTTTTCATAATGATAACTAAAACCAATAGTATTAGCATAATTAATAACAATAGTTTCTAAAGTTTTATCACTATCATTAGCTATTATATAATAAGTTCCATGACGAAACATACTCCAATGTTCACTATCTATAAGTCTTTTAATAGTAGCTTGGTCATTACCTGTTTTTCTACCATAACAAACTCTTGCGCATCTAGCAACATGAGCTTTAGCATCACCTCCTTGTTGCCAAAGTTCAACTTTAGGTTCAATTATTTTCATCTTCTTGATTATTATAAAAATCTTTAACTACATTTCCAAATACACTATAAAAATGTTCTTTAGGTATAATATTAATAGGCTGTATAGAATCAAGCTCTTTAAAAAACTCTTTAAGACCTTTATTTCTAATCCATAAAGTATCATAAGTAGCAGTTATATAATTATCTTTATCCATGTCACAAGCTATAAAGCAAGTTTCACTATCAAGCTTATCTATACATTCTTTACATACAATAGCCTCAGCTATTTGTTTACTCTTACTAGCATCTTCTTCAACAGAATTTCCAAGTGGAGTATAACCAATAACTTTACCACAACATATACAAACTCTAGCAAGAGCATTTATACCAAAAATAGGATGTAATTTCATACCATATAATCAGTTACAAATTTAAGAACTTTATAGAAAAGACCAACAAGAGTACCAGTATTATCAATAACATAATCATCTTGAGAAATTTTAATTTGTTCACTTTCATGATTATCATTATTAACTCTTCTATCTACTCTAATTATTTTTCCACCATAATATTTAATAGCCATACATTCATCTTCAAATCTAGCATCAGCTATAATACATTGTCCTTTACTGTTTTTTATATCAAATGCTTTATTCATAGTATAACGAATAAAAGCTTCATGCCAAAAATGATTTCTAATAACATTAGTTCCATAATATTGAAGAAGAGCTCTAATTTTAATAGAAACATTATTATTTAAAAGAAGAAGTGTAGATAAATTATCATATTCTAATACAGTATTAATAACACAGTCTATATCTTTAATATTAGTAGAAACAATACCAGTCTTAAAATTATAATAATAATTTTCTTTAATTTCTTGTCTATCTAGAAGCTTACGGTCAATACCACAAAATTCAGATATATCATCTTTGAGTTTATCAGCAAAATGAATAATTATTTCATCATTTTCAACAAACTCATTTTTATGATAAAGAAGCCAAATATCATAACTAGCTTTCATAATACCATCATGAAGGATATAACTAATCATAGAAGCAACTGTATCTTTACCGCTTCCTTTAAATCCTTTAATACCAACAATAGTAACTTTATTAATACTCATAATAATTTGTTTTTGTTTATCAAGACAAATATAAAAATATAATAGGAATTTACTAGTAATAATGATGCTGAATTTAATGTTAAATATCATGGTGAAAATGACGCATTTTAAGGCTCACCACAGCACGCAAATCTTATCGTGATAGATTAATCATTTCAATATATAAAATTGAATACAGGCAAAAAGAATCATATCTACGAGCGTGTTCTATATAGTTTTAGACCTCTGACAAACAGAAAAGCCTAGCACACCATATTATGTACTAGGCTTCACCTTAATCAATATCTATATGATAAATAATACAACAACCATTACGTTCTTCTACAAATTTAACATTAATATTAAAATCATCTTTAGACATAACAAAAGTATTACGTAGTCTTGTATCAAGAAGTCTAATAACTCTGTTAGGAATATATAATTTAAATCCAGTATTAGCATCTCGAGCAACAGGAATACTATTATTAACTTTATCATCATTATATAAAATCACATAAAGTTCATTACTTTTAGTTATGTCATTATATCTAACAGCAAAATTATAACTTTTAGCATCATAATCAGTAAATAGAATAATAGAATTATAATAACAACTAAAATAAGATTTAGTTCTATCAAAATTATTATTCTTAATTACATTATAATCTAGTATCTCCATTTATAACAACAGTTTTAATATGAAATGGAACTCTAGCAACGCCACTTCGTTCACCATATTCTATATGAACAGTTCTACCAATATAAGATTGAGAATCAAATAAAACTTCCTGTTGAACGACATGACTAGTGCTTAAACGAGTTTCAAACTTTTCATCATTAATATCATTTTTACAAAGAAGAATAGGTAAATCACGTTTCTTTTCTTTATAAATATCAAGAATTATAAAATCTCCCTCAGAAGCATCTTTAAACTTCTCCATATAATTAGCTCTACGTCTACCATATTGATAATCAGTTTCAGCATTACGAAGTATAAGACCTTCAAAACCTAGATTAATAAAATGATTTCTAGCGTTAATAGCTTCATTATCATTAGTAATATATCTGTTAGGAAGAATAATCAATCGTTCTTTATTATTATAATGTTCTTTAATACTATTAAAAGAAGTAGGCTTTTTAATATGATAACGATATATATTTCTATTAGCTTGGTTACCTTCCATCATAATATCATAACACCAAAACTGAAGAAGTTTATTTTCAACACAATTAGCATCTTTAACAAAATGATTAATTTGATTAACAGTATAACCCGGAAGATAAACTTCACCATCAAGTGCTGCAAATCCATTAATCATATCGTCGATAATATTTGTATTAATAGTAGCAAGCAGATAATCTTCAAGATAGCCAAGAGTATGCCAAGTAAGACCTTCACGACTTTGGAAACGAAGCCTAACAGGTTTAAACATATCATTTTGAGTATAAGCAGTAACAATACAACGTAGACCATTAATCTTATACTGACCATACATACAACTGACTTTTTTCCAAACATTACCATTATACGTTTTAGCAAGCATTGGAAGTAAAAGATTACTGTTTCCATTACTAAGGTCTTTAGGTAGATAAGTATTTAGAAAATTAAATAGAGTATCATTATCTCCATCCTCCACGGGGGGTAAACCCTGCATATCGCAAAGTTCATTAAGATATGTATATCCTTGTTTAATCTTATCATTATATCTACTTTCAAGTTCTTTTTGACCATCTTTTTGAGTAACAGCATAAACTTCTTTACGAATATTACCTCGAACAAGACCATAAAAAACAGTGATACTATTAGTACCACTGTCAAGTTCAGCCCACCAAACAGTAGGCGCACCATTATTATTTCTACGATAAAGTTTATTCATTATGTTCACTTATTTTTAAACCATTAAATGAAAAACTAACAGCTTTACCACCTAGAAGTTTAGCTTTACGCTGAGCAATCGTTTCCTTTTTAGGCTTAATAGCCTTTGCAATACCGGTGCTAACATCAATGGGTTTACCTGTAAAGACATCTTTTGATTGATTAACTCTGCTAGCACTTCTAGTGCGTTTCCTTGGTTCTTTACTATAATATCGTACTGGGTTTCTTCTCTCGAAATCAAGATTTTTTTCATGTATATCAATAATTCTTTTAATAATACTATTACGATAATCAATATAACTTTGAGCTTTTTCTGGATGATGTTCTAGAACAAGATAAAGTTTATCAAGAATATATTCAATACTAGAAAGAGTAATACGATAACCATAATTAATAGTTTGTCTAGGACGAGAACCATCAGGATAAATAGTAGTACAATCTAAATCTTTAATATAAGATTCAATCGCATCAGCCATCGTAGATTTATCAATAACATAATTAATATATCTAATATCTCTATCATCTAGCTTTTCTTCATATCTTTTTATTATCATAGATTTTCTTTCTTACATTTATAAATAATAATACGAGTTGGTTTACCTATAAGGCAATGATTATATTTAAACCATTCAATAATATCAAATGTAGGATAAGTTTTAGCTATTCCTTCAATAAGAGCACAACCTTCTTGATAATTAAAATTACTATGAATAGTTCCACCATTATCAGTATCAAGTAGGCTAAACTTTTTGATATATTCAATGTCATCATTAGAAGATAGATTAATTTCTCCATAACAATAAATATCTTTTTTATCAATACGTTTATTATCTATATTAATATATTCCCATTTATCAAGATCTTGTTCATCTTGTTCAGTAATAGGACGCATAACAGTATATGTAACACCAGCTAAACTTTTAGTATGGCAAAGTATTACTTTCTTCCGTATCCCAAGTAAATTCAGTTTCTTCTCCATAATTATCTTCTATATATTTAATAACTTGTTGAGTTAGTTCATTAATAACATTTATAGAATAACTACTTCTCAATTCTGCAAAATCTTTAACACCAAGTTCTTTAGGAATAATAATAGGTATAATATCATAATCATTCTTAAGAATCACAGCTTCCATAAGACCAGTTCTATCATTATCCATAAGGCTAATAAGAAAACCATTTCGATTAAGTTTACTACGAAGCCAATCATATTCAATTTGACGAAGTTTATAAGTTTCATGTGGAATATTAACAACACCAATAGTCTTAGATTCAAGGGTAGACTCCCCGTAGAGGATGGAATGATTAATACTCTTTAGATAACATTCAAGACCTAATCTATCTTTAGTAGATTTAGTTATAATAATAACGTCATAATTATCTAATTCAAGATTAATAATTCCTTCAATAGTATTACTATTAGTTATAAACTTAACTTCAGTTTTCTTATTTCTATTAGGAAAATATAATTTAACATTAACTATTCCTCTTTTATCTTGTCCAAGAACGTAACCATAACATAAATCTGTTTTATCTTTATCGTAAAAATATTTAGGAATAGGATTAGTAGAACGATTAATATAAAATTGGTCAACAGGATAAACAAAATGAGTATTAAGAAAATTAAGATTAATACCAAATTGTCCCCAATACTTAGCATCTAAATTATTCCACGGACGAGTAACAAGTTCAATAATAGGTTTATGATTACGTACATTACTAATAGCCCTAGCAATATTATAATCGTTGTTTTCATCTTTATCTTGTCCATAAATAATATTTCTAAAAGTATAAGCAATATGTTTAAGAACAAATAGAAATTGACTTTTAATAGAAATATCAATTTGCTTATGAACAATTTCAGAGAGTACAGTTGCAGCAGCATCTATACAATCTCCCCACCAATATCCAGCAAAATCTCTTCCTTTAAGTTTATTCCTATTATCATATCTAAAACCAAAACTAGGATGAGTATCTTCACGAAAAGGACTAGATATAAATTCTCCTGTATCTATACAATGTTGTATATCTTCAACACTAATTCCAGTATAAGCACTAAAAATAGTTATTTGACTAACTTTAGAGAAAATATAATCTTTAGTTAAAATAGTATTACTAATATTTCTTTTCATAATATTTCTAATTTGACCTTTATCGTGAACATATAAAAAAGAGGATTAGGCACTAAAATAGTACCCAATCCTCTTACATACAACTATTTAACTAACTTTAATTTTTTAAAATGGCAAATCTTCTGTTGGATTAACAAAAGCACCAGCAGCATCATTACCACCACCAAATGGACTAAAATCTCCACCGCCATTAAATCCACTAACAGGATTTATAGGAGCAGCAGTTTGAACACCGGGCATTACACCAACACCAGGCATAGCAACATTTGGCTGTTTAGCTTGTTCGGCAGATTTTTGATAAACAATACTTTCTTTATAAGGGTCAATATGCAAACTAGGAGCAGATTGTTCTTTATAAAGTTCAATAACTCCATCATTGATAAATGTAGGAAATCCTAAATCACCAAATGAAGATTTACTTCCAACAACAGCACGCCATTTACCATCATTCTTAACGAAACGAAGAAGCTTCATCCAAATAGTAATAGGTTTACCTTTAGCATCATTATAAACAGGTTTACCATTATTATTAAGTAACTTAACATAATTTTCAAATACAGTCTTATAACCAGCTATAACTTCTTCAGCTTCAACAGGTACATACTGCATATTTTCATCAAAATCTTCAAAAGGCAAAGTAAGAGCATCAATTTCTTCTTCTGTTAAATCACGACCTTTAAGAACAAATACATTATATATATGTTTCATAAAGCGGAAAATGTTATCAACTTTCCAAGCACCTTTACCGCCAGGAATAGTTTCAACATTACTTTCAGCAGGAAGAAGGCGTTGAGATACATAACGACGTTCATTGATATTTTCATGATTACTAGCAAAAGTAAATGTAAGATAAGGAATACTCATACCAGCAAATGAAGGCATACCTTGAACATCATCTTTCAGTGTAGCCCAATCAACTTTAACATCTTCAAGATGGCCAATAAACAAGCCATTAGCTTTGTTGCAATCAGTACGTTCATCAAACTTTTTACGAGTTACATCACGTAAATCGTTATTAATACCTCTACCTCTACGTTTTTTAGGAGTTTGTACTTCTGCATTAGCAGTTTGTTCAGCACTTGCTGCAACAGCAGCTTCATTCTTAATTTCTTTTTCTGTCGACATAATTAAAGTAATTAAAAGAATTATTAGATAAAATAAGAGCTGCACTATTAGCAATACTAACAATGCAGCTCTATGTTCAAAATACTATATTTCTAGGACGAAGATTTGATTATTTAGCAGTTTTTTCTTCTTCAGTTTTCTTACCGATACGAATAGGTTTTTCATCTTTATATTCGGTAAGCATTGCAATCTTAACAACAATATCTTTATGACCGTTATTAACAACAGCTTCTTGCAAGTTGTCAATATCTACTGTATAAACACGATTCTTAGAAGTAGCTTCTTCATCAGTCATATTAGATTTTAACTGTTTCCAAACATTAGAATCAGTAAAGTTAAGAGTTACACCAATACCAGACAAAGCAGTAGTATTAGCACATTTAGAACCTTTAACTTTAACAACTTCATCACCTTGAATACAGCTAACCAAAAGTTCTTTCTGTTCATCTTCTGTAATACCTTCACGTGTAAGAGCAACTTTAAGTTCTTCATTAGAAGAAGATAAAGCACCTTCAAGAGTTTCTTGGAAGTAAGTATTAACATACTTAACTTTATCATTCTTAGTCATACGAACACGAGTAGTACAAGGATTACCATTCTTGTCTAATTCAGCAATACCTTTAGCCAAAGCCCAAATATCAAATTCAGCATGAACAGCCATAGCAGCTTCGGGAGAATCAATATCCAAACCTTGTTCTTCACAGAAAGCAACAACTTCGGGTACTTTATTGATAATAGCATTATCAATGTTTGCACAGTTATTAATGAACATTACATATTCACCATGAGCAATGCCGAGAGCTTTAGAAACTTGGGCAGTCATACGGAAACTACCGGGAGTAGAAACAACTACCAATTCAGGTTCTTCACTAACTGCTCTTTGACCAGCATTAACAATACCCATACCAAAGCTCAAACTTTTCTTAAAGTCTTTCATAATTTTTTGTAATTTAAAAGTGAATAATATCAGTCTTACGACTGTTTTGTTTAATAATAATTTCTCTATCTTGTTTATGTTATTGAACTTCAGTAATATCAATAATATCTTCATTACTCAAATCAATACATTGCATAGTCTTTAATTCTTCTGTACTAAGACAGCCCATAATTAAATCATTAGCAATTTCACGAGCACCATAAACAAATGCTCTATGACTTATCATTATTTTAGGATATTTCTTATAAGTATCTTTTTCAAAACATCCAGCAACAATAGCATCTTTATAAGTAAACTCACCAGTAGCAACCATATTACGTTCTCCAATTTTACGATAAAAACGATAACTAGTAATATAATCAATAGGAACAGCAGGTATTCTATAAACAGGAACTTTACCAGTAGAAGCAATTTGTTTAGCTTCATTAGTATTAGTAGCTATTTCAAACTTACCATTAAGTTGATATTCTTTATATACATTACCATTATAATCTTTATAATATTTAACAGGATAAACATATATATGTTCATGGTCTTTATCTTCTGCATTTTTAGTTTGTGCCTCTTTGGGAGTAAGACACTTAATACAGTCAGATGGAAGTTTATCTTCATCATAAGCATTAAAGCCATCTGTATATTCGTACAGAGCGCGATAATTATCTACTTTTTCCCAACTCACGCTGCCTTTGACAAGTAATGCCTTAATAATGTGAACATCAACACCTGTTTTACCTTGAACTACATGAATATGTTCAATGCAAGTAGAAAATGGAAGTCTAAGGTCTTTAGCTCTCATTGCAATAGCAAGACCATCTTCAACAGACTTAATACCACATTTATCACTACGCATAACACGTTTGATAAATACTTCAAGACTTGCAATTTCAGCTTCACTCATATAATTAAGCTGATATGGAGCAACAGAATGTTGAACACCATGTTGTTTTTCAATACCACTATTACTAACAGCAACAGCAGTATCATTAACTTTAACTTCTTTATCTTCGTCCATTCTATCAAAGAGCGATTTTGATTACACAACAAATGTAACTATTATATTTATACTAGCAAACAATATCATCAAAATTTTGAGCACTAATATCAGAATTAACATTCTGTATAACTTCATGGTTAACTGATACCTTTTCCTTTTTTAAACTTGCTTCCTCAATAGTACCAGCTATATAAAGTTTATGTACTTTAAGTTTTGATTGACTACAATTAACATTATTATAACGATAAATAAGTTCATCTATTGTATCACATAAAGATGAGGTTAAAATCCATTCGTCTACGCTTGTTTCTAGGCTGTCAGTTGAATTATTTTTTATAGATAATACTCTTAATAAGCCATCATTAAAAGACTTCAAATTCAGCGTGGAAATAGCTTTAGATTTGATTATACGAGCAGTCCCTTTCTTGCTTCCAGACTTGTACAAAACAGGAATACCATTACTATCAACTAGAACTTTATCCTCAATTTTATCATGATAATCACCACAAATTTCACCTAATTTATCATTAATATATTTAGTTACAGTAGCAGCATATTCACCTCTCTTACTAATAATAAGAAATCGTTTATCAGGATTATCTTTAATAATTTCAACTATTCTTTCTAGCTTACAAACATTATCAGAACATATAAGCATACGTTCACGAACAATATTATAAAAAGTCTTAACTCGTTCAGCAAGAACAAGAGGATTATAACATTCATCAATTTGTTTACTAAAAGGATTAGTCATATCCATATCAGCACTCCATCCATTATATTCAGCTATTTCTGTAATATATTGAATAGCACTACGTCCGTCTTGAGTACCATTTCGAGCACATTTAATATTATCAAGATTACCAAATACTTGAATAGTCTGAGTAATAAATTCAGTATATTTATCGTAATTAGTAATATCTTCTTGACTAGTAAATAAAATCTGCTCTCTGTGTTCCTCTACGGGGAGTATAGCTCGCATACCACTAGAATTTAGAATATTATTAATAGGTGGAATATTATTATAAATCTTAGTTAACGTAGAAGTATCAATAGTTTTTTCAGTTAGAATCATAAGTTTAAATCTAGCATGATTAAAAACTGTATTACAAGATAAATTCCATTCGTTAACTCCAACAACAATAGAAATATCATAATTATAATTATATCTACTATTAACATAAGTATGAGTAAGAATATTAATAGTATCTATATTTATATTATGATTTTTAAGACTATCAACAATTTCAGTTCTTCTTTTCCAATTATCTGTAACAATAAGTATTTTAATATTATCATTCTTATTTCTCATAAGACTAATAATTCTACTTATAATTTCACAATAATCAACAGGCGGAATACAATTAATAGTTCCAATACCTTTATATTCTTTAGAACCCCATTTATTAATTAGTCTATCATAAGTTTCTTCAACTATATTTCTCATCCAAAATCATCTTCATTAAAAATAGGATTATACATACCACTATATTTTTTAATTTTACTTTTACCTTTACCTTTAGGAGAAATCTTAAGTTTGATAGGATTAATAATCTTCATAGCTTCTTGATAATAAAATTTAAAATTAATATCTCTAAGAGAAATATCTTTATCATCAAGACTATTAATAACTGTTACAACAGAACCAGCTGCCATTCTACTACGAGAACCATTATCGTTATGAACTTTCTCAATAATATAACCTCTATTAGAAACATAAAATCGAACATATCTTTGGCAAACAACATGAGTAACTTGTCCATTTTCAATCTTAGTTTCTTCTACATGAAATTGTTTACCTACATTTTGAGTAAGACAAAAGTCAAGAATATTAGTAGCTTCTTGAAGAGTATCCATTACAGGTTTATTCTTAAGAAAATAGTTTTCAATAGCTTGAGCAACAATAGGCATAGAATAACCTTTAGTTAAATCTAAAGAATACATCATAGGATTAAGAGCACCTTTAGATTCAAGTTTAAGTTTATGAACACCATTTTTAATAACTCTAAATTGGCTAAGATAATTATTTATATCTCTACTAACAAGACAATGATAATAATCAGTATCAAACTTAAGTTTAGTAGTTTGTTCCCATTCATCTTTAATACGATTATAAACATCAATATCTCGTTTATAAAGTTTAATAACAATACCATCTGTATTAGTACTTAACACATGAATATTGTGTAACTCTAATTCCTCAACCAACATTAGCATCATTAACTGCCCATTAATAGTAGTTTTAAGTACAGCTAATCTATCGTAAAGATTACCGTTTTCAAATCCAAGTTTACCATAAACAGAATTAATAACAATCTTTAAAACTAAAGCTAAAGTATCTCTATCAATTCCGTCAACAGTATCTTCATCACTGTGTTTAACTTCAACTCTTTTATTTTTAAGCCAACCAATAAGATTACAAAAAGCATTTGTATCAAGATGAGCTGGAGCTACTTTATGAGCAGCAATAATACTAGGATACATACTATTAATATCAGCATGAATATAAACATAATCATCGTCATTAAGAACATCGTGTTGACCCCCCGTAGAGGATGGGAATAATTCTCTTCCACTACTCCAAAGTTCAACAGGATTATCTTGACTATGTAAACCTCCAGTTGCAACAGTATAAGTTACATTTCCAATTTTAACTTCTTTACTAAACGCATCTTTATTAACTCTATAAATAGTAGTTTTAAGACATTCATCAAGAAAATCTTGCATAGGTTTAGTTTTGAATTTAATAAAAGGAAAAATAACCTTTTTAAAACTCATAGCAGTTCTTTCAGTTTTCTTACCTTTCCATTGTTCAGGAGCAAGACCACTAAATTTACTATAAAATTTCTCAAAAAGAATATCAGCAGTTTTACTACGACTAGAATTAAGAACATCAACATCATAAGCTTTACTAATAGCATAACGAGATTTAATTTCTTCTGGATAAAGACGAACTATTTCAGCTACAATGAAAACATCATTAAGATTATAATACATCATAGGTTCAATATATTCATCAAGAATAAATCTATCCCATTTATCTACTAGTTTATTAAGCTGTTTAACATTCATTCCTTTAAGATTAGGAATTTCATTATATAGTTCAGCTTCTTCTTCATTAATGTTAGGAAGTTCATATTCTAGAAGTTCATACCATTGAAGATTAATTGAAGTTTGTTTTAAACCTTTAGGAACAGGTTTACGTTCACCTGTTTTACTATCTACAACTACACTTGCTTTATTAAGAGCAAATATACGCATTACATCAACACCTGTAAATGGTAGTTTATATTTTCTAAGACTATTAAGATAAAAATCAGTTTTAAATTTATCTTTATCATCTTGACTAGAAATAATAGTTTTACTAGTTTCATATAACTTATTAATAAGTTCTTTCGTACTATTCGTACGCATATAAAAACTAAGTAAAGCAGCAATCATAAGATTATCATAATTGAAATTATTAAATCCATACAAGTCAGTACGAATAATAGTTCCATTAGAATCTTTATAGCATCTAGTCTTATTAATATAACCTATCATAGAAAGTAATTGACTATCGTCTTTATCTGTTATATAAAATTTATATTTTTCAACAGTTTCAAGACGAGCTTTAATTTCTTCAACAGATAGTTTTTGAACTAAAGGAATAGCTTTTCCATTACTATCAACACAATCTTTAAATACTTTAAGATAACTATTAATACTAACAAAAGTAACAGAAAAGAAATTTCTTAAAACTTCAACATCATAAGCTATACAATTAATCATTTATATAATTTAATCCATAGTTATTTCTATTTTGATTAACCCAATTAATATCATCAGCAAAACGTTGTTTAAATACATGATAAAGATTATCATCTTTAAATTTAATAAGAGGAGAATAATTATTAAATATATACTTACCACCAGTAGCCATAAATCTAGGAATTGGATTATCACTAATACTAAGATAAGCATCACCAAATATAAATAGATACTTATAATTAATTCTAGCTAATTCTTTCCATAGAATATTACGACATTTATCAATAGCAGTAAGATATGTATTATAATTATTAGAACAAGCACATTTAATACTATAAGTCATATACACATCTTCAGTATTATTACGTCCAGAATATTCATCATAAAGATTACCAATATCAGTAAATAATTGATAATCTTCACAATAATTTCTATCACCTCTAGGAAATATGAAAACAATATCTCCATGAATACTTCCTCTACCACCTTGTATATATTTACCTGTATTAAATATACGATTTGGACATTGTTCACAATCAGGATATTCGTCAACAGTTTTACTTGCCATAAGATAATACTAATTGATTACTAGCGCGAGAACAAGCAACATACAATCTACGAAGCATTTCATCTCTATTAGTATAAGGATGACCATATTTATCATAAATCATATCGTTAATATCTACAAATACATTTTTATAAGTAGAACCTTGTGCTCTATGAGAAGTAATTGCAAAACCATAATCTAAATCTCTACTAAATAAAATCTTACCATTACTATTCGTAATATTAGAAGCGATAAGATATTTACGTTTAAAATCAAAATATTGTTTCCATTTACTTCCACGTTCAGAACTACTAGCTTTTTTAGCATTATCAATAAGACTAATCAACTTCTTATAATACATCTGAAATGTATAGTTATCATAATGGTCAATAACAAATAAAGGTTGAGTTATAGCACCACCATGAATAGCTTGAAACTTAATAAGAAATCCTTTAAACTCATAATCATTATCAATTGTATCAACAATATCTTTAACAATATGTTCTTCACTATTGTTTATAATAATATCATTAAAAACATTAACAACAGTAGTATAACTCATTATTAAATCATTACGAGTAATAAGACTTTTATCAGCATCTTGAATAATCATATGTCTTACATGGTTATTCCATTGTGCAACACGACTATTAGTATAAGCTATAATACGATACAAATCAATATTTTTAGTATATTCTTCATCATTAAAACAAGTATCAATTAAATCAGAAAATTCAGTTTGACCACAAATATAAAATCCTTTAGTTTCTTCATTATAATCTTGTCTATTTTTAGATATATAATCAAGAAATCTCCATCCATTCTTATTATCTATATCTTCTCGAAGAAGTTTAAGAAGTTTACTAATAGGATTATTATCTCCTTGTCGTACAACCTCTTTAAGATAATAAGTATTACTAGCAATAAGAAAAGCTTGACTAGTTTTCTCATTAACAGGTGGAAGCTGACTAGAATCACCAAGCATTATAACTTTAATCTGAAGCTTCTTACATTTATTACTAATATACTTAACAAGTTTAGCATTAAGCATAGAAGCTTCATCAATAATTAAAACTTTAAGACCATCTAGTTTATCTTTTCCAACAGGATTAAAGGCAGGATTTTCAGGGTCAAAATTTTCAATATTAACATCAAGTCTAAAACCAAATAATGATTGAATAGTATTAACTTCTTTTCCACCAATAGAATTACTAAGAACTCTACAAGCTTTATGTGTAGGAGCAGCACAACCTATAACACCACCAGACCATTTGCAATTATTAATAACATATTTAATAACAAATGTCTTACCTGTACCTCCAGCACCACAAAGAGCATTAATATATTTCTTATCATCCCAAGGCTGTGCAAGAAACTCAATAAGTTCATGCACAGCTATTTCTTGGTCTTTAGTAAACTTAATGTTAGTATCTTTTCTATTACTATTTGCAATATTAAGATTACCAATCATTACAATTCGTTGTTTACATCAATAAGATTATTTTTAATTTTATCTTCATATTCTTTCCATTCTTGAAAAGCTAAAATAGTAGATTCACTATCACCACGATTATAACACGTAGTAATATGAAACAATTCCTTAGCAAAAGGCATTTTAACAATTTTACCTTTAGCCATAAGTCCAGCAGCAAAAGGAATATAAAATCTAGTATCAACAGTTTTTCTATTTTCACTATCTCTTATAATTTTAATTCTATGATTATATTCATCTAATCGACGAGCATAAACAACTTTCTTTCCTTTAGTTCTGTAACTTTCACCTGTAATGCTATATAGTTTGCCATTATATTCTACTTTATAAGTACCATCAACATATCTAATAATACCTTCACATTTGGCAACTATAATAACATATTTATTGACTATTCCTTTCTCTTTGGATTTACCTACAACCCCAAATGAGAATTTAAAGCTAACCATAGCATACTACTTTCTTTTAATAGTACGCATACGTTTATCAACAGCACGAGTAATACCTTTAAAATTATTATCCTCTGCAAATTTAGCTTTACGAGCAGCCTTTTTAGCAGCTTTCTTAGCAGCAATTTCTTCATCACGTTCTTTTTGTTGTTGAATAACATCAACAATCTCAACATGATAACCACAATAATGAGAAAGAAAATCAATCTTACCACTAGTTCCATTACCAATAGCGCTATTTTTAGCTACTTTAATAACTTTACTAGCAGGATTGATTCCAATAATAGCGTCAACATTATTAAGTTGACGAACAACAGAAACTTCATCATACTTTTTCATAAGTACTTTACATTTTTAAAGATTAATAAAACAATTATATTTAATAGTTAAAACTATAATAAATTCAATAATAGTAAGATTAGTAGAGCCACTACGCTACGCTTCGTGGCGACCCCCCGTAGAGGATGGAAGCAAGCTAGTCATTAAACTTTCTCTTTAATACTATCATTAACTTTATTAAGTTTATCAATAAAATATTCAATACGGCGGTTAAATTCTATATCTTTATTTTGAAGTTTATTAATATCTATATTAATTCGTTCAATCTTCTTATATAGATTAAATACTTCATAAATAAGAAATAAAATACATCCAACACAAACTCCAAGAATATATCCAATAGCATCTTCAATCATAGAAATAATGATAAAGTTTACGAATGAGTTCAAATCTAGTATCAGTAATATTATAGATTTTAAATGCTTTAGTAACAAAATCAAAATCACCATATTTAAGTAAAACATCTATATAATCTTTAATATCACTAAGCCACATAATAGCACTAACAGAATACCTATCACTATCAGTATTAGTAATATATTGACCAATACCTTTAGCAATAGTATCAGCAGTTATATCGTTAATAATAAACTTATCAGTAAACCAATTATCTTTTATATAATGTTTATCAGTATATTTATCACGAAAGGCTTTAGATAGTTTATTACATAAATCAATATAAGAACGAGCAGCAGTTCTATTATTATGATTAACAAATTGAACATCTTTAACTTTAAGAGTTAAGTTCATACCACATTCAATAATACGAACTTTAATTTGTTTTTTATCCTCATTAATATATAGAACAATAGCAAGTTTATCTTTCCAATAACCAACATTCAAAATAACTATATCATAAAGTTTAACTTTAAATCCAGATGTAATAGTACCATCAATATTCTTATAAGCAACATAATTCATAATAAAACTGTATTAAATTTTTAGTTTAACATTTATTAGCTAGTTCTTTTGCCCTGTATTGAACTCAATATTAATCGTGATAGATTAATCAGATTATATATGAAAATTCAACAGAGAGCAAAAGAACCGTATTCACGAATGTGTTATGAATATAAATAGCTAGTCATTTGTAGCAGGCTCATTATTCTGTTCATTATTCTTACCATCACGTTTAAGACGTTCTTTAAGAATATGTTCAGATACAGAACCAAGTTTACATTCACTAACACAACGACTAACACCTTTAGCATGAGTTACAGCATATACAATAGGATAATTAATATATTTATTATTACCTACTGTACGTTCGATTTTAGTAATTCCAACTTCGGTTACAATACCAACACAAACACCAAGCTTAGTTTGATTATGATATTGATAAGTATATTCCATATATACTACTTGTCCTTTTTTAAACTTAGCTTGTTCTTCAATATATCTATCTAATAGACCATCAAAGATAAAAGAATCATAATTATCCAATTTAATTATATATTTAAAGTTAATAATATACATACTAAAAAGCCTAGCACTATCTTCACAGACAATACTAGGCAAATCTACAAATACGAAATCATATAAACGAAATGTTTGACATAGACATCATTATTACTAATTTCACAATCAATAATAACATTATTAACAGCAAAATAAATATGACATATAACACTTGGACTATGATAAATATTAATAGCACTATCTTCACAGACTGTACTATTACAAACCTAACAATTTTAGAAATTAAAACGGATAATAGCAATATCATAGTTTCGGAGTTCAATTCCTCCATCATCAGCAAGTGAAATAATACTACTATCTTCACAGACAGTAGTATTAGAAATAAAATCAAAAACTTATGTAGGATTATTTAGCAGATTTATTTGCTTTTCTACGTTTAAGTTTAGCATAAATTTCATCATCGCTAAAATTCTTAAACTTATTCTCTTGTTTATTATTATCAACAGATTGATTAACCATTTTAATCATTTCCTTATATTCTGCATTAGAAGTATCAATAATATGTTGAGCAATCAAATGATTAATTTCAGTATTAGCGTTAACAACATTAATAATCATATCTTTAGCATATTTAGGAAAAACAGCAAGAATAGGTTTAAGAATATCTTTATCTTCAATTATACTATCCCAACGATTAATAAGACAATCAAGTTCAAATCCATCTTCAGTAGCAAGTTTAATAATATCTTCTTGAGTTTTACCAAAATCATTAAGATATTTTTGTTCTTTAAGAACATATACAAATAAAGCTAAACCTATAACATATTGGTCTGGAGATAAACCTTTATCTTTAATATCATTAATGAATTTATTAATAAGTTCGCAATCTTCTTTATATTTGCAAGTATCACAAATAATACTATCACAAGATTTACCAAAAACTTCATCAAGAATAACTTTAATATTAATATTTTCCATAATTTTATTTATTTAATCATAATAACCAAAAACATCATTTTCAGGGTCAACAATAGGACTATCATCAACTATTGGTTCCCAAGCAATATCGTCAAAATCTTGACTTAGACATTCTGCATGAATTTCAACACCTTCAACATTATTATTGAAATATGTATTATCTTCAACAAAATAAATATCAGTTCTTTCCATATCTTTATATATAAAATAAACTCCGAGTAGAGAATGATTATCATCAACATTATTAACTATAACAAACCCAATAAACAAAATGGCAAGAAAATGTAGAAAATGACAAGCAAATGAGAATTAGCTTTAATAAGCTCAACAGCACTATCTCATCCTCTACGGGGAGTCTACACTACAAACTTAACTAGCTTCAGAATCTTTATTCTTTTTATGAAGTTCAGTTTCAGTATCAATCATAATACCAATAACTCGCTGATTATCACTAGCAACATCAGCATGAGCTTTAACTAAAGCATCAATGAATAAATCATCTGTATATCTATATTCTCTACGAAGACCACCATCAGCAGTAACTCTAAACTTATTCCATAAGAAGTCAACATAAGCACCTTTAGCATTATATATTCTTCCATCATCTTCAAGAGTGTGAAGAATATTAAGAGAAGTATGACGTCTAAATGCAGCATTGAATTTAACAATACAAACTACATCAAGAATATGTTGAGGAACATTAATTCCAACAGGAACACCACGTTTATCAGTCTTAGCATCTTTAAAATCATTATCTTCATTAGCTTGACTAACAATAGCAGTTTGTTCTTCCTGTTTACGAACTTTACTTTGTTTCTTCTTCCTAGCTTTATTCTTAGTCTGAACAGTTTCACTACTAACAACAGCATTAACTTGTGTATCTTCTTCAGGAACAACAAGTTTACCCTCTTGTTTAGCTTCTTCTAAACTTTCAGCCATAGTTTTCTTTCTAGGCTTAGATTGAACATTACTAGTAACATTATCAAAATTTACCATAACACTTATAAGTTTAAGATTAATATTATTATCAGTAGCAATATTACTCTACTGAACAACACGACAAATATAATAATTAAATATAATACTCCAAATATATTATAATTTATTTATACTATAATTCTAACTAATAATCAATAGCTATATTAAAATAACTAAAATAGTTATAGCAATAGGAATTAACTTACCACGAGTATAATAAACATCAACAGTATCAAGAGTATCATTAGTATAAAGAGAATCAGTAATATCAAGAATATTAAGAATATCATTAGTAATATCACCAGCAATATTAGCATGACTAGTATTAATAGTCATTATAATACTGATAGTATTAATAGTGCTATTATTAGCTAGAACTAATGCTATTGGTCATTATGACTAGAAGTCTTATTAGACTTGATAATACTGTTAGAGCTAGTCTTAATAACGATTGTATGACTAATAGTCATGACGAACATCAATGAGATGATAATGATGATGCTATGACTGAAACTGATAGTGGTATAACTAGAAGTTATAGAGGTTATAATGAAAAGTTATAGAGAGTATAACTAGAGGTTATAATGCTGGAACTAAAGATTATGATAGTATAACGAGAAGTTATAGGAGGTATAACGAAAAGTTATAAGAGGGAAAGAGAGGGAGAAAGAGGGAATTGGAACAATAGGTTTAGATTGATTAAGAATAGGATGAAGAGCAATAGGTTTAGTAGTAGGAAGATAACCAGCAGCTCTAATTTTTTTAGCATCACCAGCTCCACCCTTATCTCCGCATTCATCTCAATCATAATCACATCCATCTCCACATTCAACCTCAATTTGACCCTATTTGAACCACATCCATTTCCACCATCTCATTCTCCACGAAATCCACATTCACTACTTTCATCTCCATATCCTCTTTCTCCACATTCAATACCTCTAGTCACCTCTAATTTCACCTCTATAACTTTTTGTTATGAGAGTAAATCTCCATGAGCAATATCAGTATCAGCACCATTCACATTAGTCATACCAACATCATCTTGTTTCACAAGATGAGTTGTTTTAAGTTCACTAACATAACTAGTTTTAATGATATAAATCAGCAAAAAATAATTACAATTTTATAGCTATATCTAGCCTGTTATATATATATATATATACTTACCCGTATATATATATAACAGGCTATATATAGCTAAAAAATAAATCTTGACAGTTATATTAAACCATCAGTTTCATCATCATATTTATCGTCATAATCATCAATACCATCATCAATACCATCATCAATACCATCATCAATAAGACGAGCGATATCTTTTAGCTTACTACCAATATCAAATCTATGATTATCAACAATGGCATACACTTTATTAATATCATTAGCACTACCATTAGTGGTTATATTAGTAATAGCAAGAGGAATATTAATATTATCAAGACTAACTTTAGTAAGTTCAACAGAAGTAATAGAATTATCATTCTCAACTTCAATAGTAGTAATAATACGATGTACTTTCATGATGTTTAATATTAGGATAAGACTTATCAGAACTTGCAGCTAGGTCTTGATTGATAAGTCTTATCAGACTGTTAAGTTCGTTTGCTGCAATCTATTTAATGTCGATAATGAGCATTTCCATGTCGAACACTAGCGACAGCATCAACAAAGCTATTGTTGATAACACAAACGCTACCAACCCGAAGGTTAGTAGCGTCATGTTCATTAGAATGGCATATCGTCATCGTTCATTACAGTAGCAACAAAACTAGCTGCTTTAGCTTTAGCCTCACGCTTGGCAGCAATGGCGGCACGAGCGTCCTCCATAATCTGCTTGATAAGTACATTATATGCACCAACAAGAACAGGGTCAGTAGGCTGTTCGATACCTACAATATGATATACATATCTATCATAATCCACAACATTGTAAAGATTATCTTTACGAGTAAACGGATTACGGTCTTGTACACCAGCAGGCACAAACTGACAAAGAACTTTGACAGCAACACCAGTCAGATACATACTAGCAAAACCAGCTTCAGCAGCTTCGCCAACATAGTTGACAAATCTACCGTAGAACTTGTCTTTGCGCATTACAAGCAGTATCTGATTGAATGGCATCTGAATAGCACCAAGCATACCCATTCGATGTGTACCATCAGGCATACTTTGAGCACCTTTGACAGGACTAGCAATAGTAACAAACGCATTGAGATAAGAATTGCCATTACGACCTGTACGTTCTTGACAATCAATATTAGTAATGACAGTTGTCATTACATAACTATGACCATCAGTACAGATGCGTTTAACAACATCATCAATGGTTTCCACTTGCGTAGAACTTTGGTTATCTGTATCAACAACAGGTTGAACAGGTTGGTTAACACTAGCAGTTGGTTCAACTACATTAACATTCTCGGAAGCAGCAGCAGCACCTTGTGCAGCTTGTGCTAAATCTTTAACGTCTGGCACGACTATTAAGTATTTAATTACGCTAATCAGTAGCATTACTGACAGTTGTTTCTCTTCAACTGCAAAGTATTTAATGTTGATAATGAGCAACATCATCTAGTAGAGATTAATCTCTACTAAGATAACTAACAACAGCCGATAGTATTCCAAATATAACAGCAGTAATCTGTTCATCACTAGTTGGCTCTACTTTCAATGCTAGTATGATAGCTGGCATCATCAGTATGATTGCAACTAACAGTAATGGTTTGTTTGTTCTCATAATGATTAGTGTTAATAGTTAGTAATATAATGAGATGAATAATCTCAATATATTTAATGTTGATAATGAGCAGGATTATCATTAACTCTATCAACTTTAGGCGGGGGTAGTCAATCAAGTTTAACATGACCGGGGGTTATACTCACTAGCCTCACTATCACATCAATACATTCAATTTTTCAATCATCATCATTATCACTATCATCATCGTCATTATCCTTATTATTACATTTATCTTCATTATATTTATAACCTTCTTTTTCAATACTATCATTTTCATCTTTATCATCATTATTAATTCTTTTACTTTCATCATTACCAATCCCAATCAATTTTACCAGTATCAACTTCTTCTGCTTCAATTATTTCAGTTTCATTATTTTCATTATTTGCTTTATCTACATTATTCTCATTATCATCATATAAATAATCAAGTTCACTTTTATATACTTGTTTATTTTTAATTATAATACAATTATCATCTTTAACTAATCCTATTCTATCTATATAATTAACATTATTATCAAGTTTTATTTTAGAATCATCAAGTTTACCTTTAGTAATAATTTCATGAAATTTATTAATATCACCTTTAAATATAACTCTAGGATTAACTTCAAACATACTACGTTTATCTGTTCTACGAATAATATTAAGTTTTTCTAATGTAACAATAGCATTAGCAAAATCTCGTTTATTACATCCACTTCTAATTCCATTCCTACAAACAGCATCAAATAAATCCTTACTAATTTTAACAACATTAGAATTAAAACAAATAGTATAATTAATAAAATAAAAAAGTTCATGAAGAATTATACTTCTTAATTCAACTATTTCTCTCCAAGCATTAATACCAACATTAGAATAATATCTTTTAATAATTTTACCTGTATCAAAACATTCCATACGTCCAGTACCACATAGATATTTTTTATTATTATTTTTAACATCAATATCAAAAGTATTAGGTATAATAATACTTCTATCATTAGCTATATCTTTATTAATAGCATCAATAACAAGTTTATTATAAACTCGACTAGGTTTAAAATCTTCTTTAAAAGTCATAACAATAATATTATTAAGTTTAACATAAAAATATATTACTCTAGGAAATTAGCGAAATGTATTCCATAGATGGAACAACTTTCGTGCACAAAGGTAGTCATTTTTGCCACTTAATTTGCATACTGATGGGGAATTAGGTATTCAGCATGATACATAATATGTATTATAACTTATTGATAATCAATGTATTATAATTACTATAAAGATATATTATATAGATATATTATATAGATTCGCTGTGACCCGCTTCGAGCTTCGCTCTCCGCTAGACTCCCCTTGGAGGATGGATATAATCAGTATCAATCACATCAAGTTAATCAATACTATAATCATTATCATTATCTCTATTAATATTATCAATATTAATATGATTAGGTCTAGCTTATCTCCATCCTCTACGGGGAGTATGACTTGCATATTTATAATCATATAATCCTCTATGATGTAAATGTTAAAAATAGTTTTTCTCTTGGTAAATTCATCTAAACTCTTACATTTGCTAAAAACAATTAAGTTATGGGTAAAGATAAAAGTGAAACTAAACCTAAATACACTAGAGAATTTCATAGTGGTGAAAGGAATAAAAAAGAGATTAAAGTTCCAAGTAAACTTAAACTTGGAAATATAGGTATTGATAGTATTATTAAAACTAAATAATTTAGTGTTATGATTAAAGTTGAAAGTAAATTTAAAGATTTTGGTATTCAAATACCTACTGACATTAGCGAAATAACAAGTGAAGCACTTGACGCTATTCTTACTAATGTAGTTGTTGCTAAACATTATTGTGTTGTTGCTCTTTGCCAAAATGAAAGTTTGTTCGGTGTTATTAATAGTAAAGTAAACACAGTTGAGGTTATGCCAATTATTGCTAAGATTAGTAAAGAAGATGCTGAACTTATTGGTATGAATCAAATGGATAAGATTATTATTGACCGTTCTACTCTTGAACGTGGTTATCATCTTTATCTTAAACATAATGTTCTTAGCCCTCAATTTGTTAATAAGTATATTACTAATGATACTGAACTAACTCGTTCTATTACTGTTGGTACTTTTGGACAAAATCAAGGATATAAAAAAGGACAGAAAGTTTGGTTTATTGAATTTAAAGTTATAGCTATTAATGATTTAAGAGCTGCTATTACTGATAAACATAAAGCTATTAATCCTTTTGTTTATCATTCTGCTGAAAAAGCTAATTAGCCATTTCGTCTAAATAATCGAACTCTTCTTAGAACTATTTATGTATAATTTAAAATTATAGGTACTTGTGTTCTTGTTTATAGTAGTAATCTAAGAAGAGTTCTTAAACTTTCAATTATGGATTTTAAGACTAATACTAGTTTTAATATTGCTAATACTAGTTCTCATGAAGATTTTGATGATGATTATATTCTTATCTATAAAGATATAAATAATATATTAGATGATATTGGATTTCAAGGTGATGATAGAATACTTTGTAAATCTATTATTGAAAGTCTTGAAAAAGAAGCTAGTATTAATATACGAAAAGATAAATGTGTTGCTATTCCTCATATTGGTACTATTCAAAAGAATTGGTATCGTTCCAAACTTATTAGTCATTATAAAGACTTTAAAGAAGCTAGAAAAACTATGACTAGAGAAGAGTATAAAGAATATACTGCTAAAGTTATGGAAGAAGAAAAGCAAAAACATTATGAAGAAGAAGAAAAGATTAAAACTGAACATAAGTTTAAAAAGAAACTTCTTCCTATTTGGATTAAACTAAGTAAAAAACATAGTGCTGCTTATGCTAATCTTTGGCTATATGCTATGGGTAAACTTGAAATTATTGAATTTGATGAAGAAGTAGAAGAAATATATGAACGGTTTGGAATTGGATTGGATGCTGACCATAGATGAAACTGGTATGCCAAAAGCTCCTACACTTAAACAACTTCTTGATAGAGATGTTAGTCTTCTTTATACTAGAGATAAATCTCCTAATAAAGAGATGTATGTTAAAGAAGTTGGAGTTATTTATTATCTTGGTGACCCTAAAGGTCCGTGTCTACAAGAAGGTCTTAGTGAAAAAGAAGCTCTTAAGAAAGCTATTGAAAACTTTGATTTACCTAAAAATTATCAACCTGATATTCTTGTTTGGAAACTTATTAAAAGATATTATAATCAAAAAGCTGGAGCTGGTATGGAAGCTGTACTTAATATTAAGCGTGGTATTCATAATGTTGCTTTAGCTGCTAGCAAATTAAATGAGTTGCTGAATGACAAGTTATCTGATGGTGCTAGTCTAGAAGATGTTCCAGTTGTTATTGGTTATATGAAACAAATTAATGATTTAGCTAATCAGTTTCCAAACACGATTAAAGCTCTTAATGTAGCTGAAGAAAATCTTCTGTATGAACAAGAGAATGTTGCTGGTAGAGGTGGAGTTGAAATTACTAGTAGTATGATTGAAGAATAAGCTGATGCTAATCTACTCCATCCTCCACGGGGAGTCTAGCGTAGGCACGTAGTGCCGAAGCGGGTCCAAGCTAGTGTTGAACTTAATAATATTAATATGGAACTTAAAGATAAAAGATATAATGATATTAGACTTATTTTTCATGAAGAAGAACATAAATATAATGATAGTCTAGGTAATGATTATATTTCAACTACTACTATCCTTCATAATTATGCTCCAAAGTTCGATAAGAACTATTGGTTGAGAAAGAAGTCTAAAGAATTAGGAATAAGTGAGAAGAAACTAGAAGAACAATGGTCAACTATTACTAAAGAAGCTTGTGAACGTGGAACTAATACTCATAATGGTCTTGAAGATGGCGTTAAAGGGGCATCTATGTTTCAACAAGCTATTAATTATCTTGATAAACGTGAAGATGGTGTAATGGTTACTATTGCTGATATACCAAATTTTGGTGCTAGTTATAAATTACTTAATCTTAAAGATTTTATTGAACTTACTAATAATCGTTATCCTCTTATTTATGATGCGTTTAAAATGTACACTGAAAGAGGATATAAGATTTATAGTGAGATTGGTATGTTTCTTATAGATTGGTTAATTAGTGGAACTATTGATATTCTTCTAGTTAATGAAGATACTAATTGTGCTGTTGTAGGTGATTGGAAAACTAATCGTGGTGGATTAAAATTTAGTAGTGGTTATTATAAGAAAGATAAAACAGTTAAACCTGCACAACAAACTAATGTTTGGGTTGATAAAGATGAACGACTTTTAGCTCCTCTTAATCATCTCCCTAATTGTAATGGTGCTATATATAATCTTCAACTTAGTATGTATGCTTTTGCTGTTGAATATATACTTGGTTTAACTATTAAAGGTATTTGGTTATGTCATATTGATAGTGATTTTGAACTTAATGAATATGGTATGCCAAAAAGATTTTCTGATGGTCTTTATCATATTAAAGAAAATCCTATTGAAACTACTAAATTTTTTACTATGAATTATCTACGTGATGATATTAATAAAATTCTTAAAGATAGAGAATTACAAATTAAAGCTAGTGGTGTTCAAACTCAATTTAAACTTGCTATATGAAATTGAATAAAGATAATTTAATTGGAGTAATTATTGGATTTATTGTTTTAGTTATATTTGCTGTTTGTTTATCTAGTGGATGTACTAAACGTATTACTCCAGTTCCTGAAATTCGTTATGTTCCTGTTACTGATTCTACTGCGGTTAATGAATTAGTTCTAACTAAAGAATTACTTCGTAGAACTCAAGATTCTCTTAACGCTTATAAATCTGATACTACTATTAGTGCTGATTATTTTGTAGCTAAATATAAACTTGAACGTATTAGATATTATAATGATATTGCCGGAAAAGGAAACAATATCAAATTTCTTAGAGGTTGGATTCGTAGAACTCTTGAAGAATAAAATATTATGTATATTATTAATCGTAGAAAAAAATATAAGATTAATTGGCGATGAACATCATATTGGTGATGACTTTGAATTTGTGATTTATAAAGTTCAAATTAAAGTTCTTTGGTTTTGGGTTACAATTAAAGAATTTGATGAAGATGAATATTATGACGCTGTTGATTGTTTTAGATATTGTACTAATCCTTATATAAATTAAATTATGGCTTACTTTGGAGATGCTTTTAAAAAACTATCTATTAAAGAAGGTGGTTATGTAAACGATAAAGATGATGCTGGTGGAGAAACTTATAGAGGTATCAGTCGTAAATATAATCCTACTTGGCAAGGTTGGACTATGATTGATTCTTATAAGAAACATTATACTGTTGGTAGTAAAGAGTTTAAGTCTAAGCTTGATAATGATGTTCAGCTTCAGAAACTTGTTTGGGAAAAGTATAAAATAGGTTATTGGGATGTATTTGAACTTGATGATTTTAATAGTCAGAGAGTTGCTGAACAACTATTTGATACTAACGTGAATTGTGGTCAAGTTGCAGCTATCAAGATGGCTCAAAGAGTTCTTGGTCTTAAAGAAACTGGTAGATGGAACCTTGATTTGCTTAATAAACTTATAGAAATAAAAGATTAACTTAATACTGTATAGAATCATGAAGAAGATGCTGATAGCAATATTTATAATAGCGATTATCAATTTGTGTTTAACTTTGTATTTATCAATAAGTCGTTTTAGTGTAGAAGCCAATTCATATAATAAAAGTGACACCGCTATTAATCATGTTCGGATTGATTCTATACAGTTAGTTATAACTGAAAGAGAAAGTATAGTTTATAAATTAAAAGAACATGAGAAAGATATTGAAGATAAAGTTATTAGTCTTAATGATAGTGCTACTTGGGAGTTATTCAAGAAGTTGGTGTCAGAGTGAGATTGATAATGTAGTGCATCCTCCACGGGGAGTCAACACTACTGATACAACTGTTCTTGTCCCTATTAATATGATTAAGATTGCTAATACTAAAATTATTAAAGCTAAACTTTATAAAGATATTATTAACGAACAAGATAGTATAATTAATCTTCATAAGATTAAATATAATGCTCTTTATAAAGAAGTTGAAATTTTACAAAATAATCTTGATAATAGTAATAAAGTAAATGATAATTTAAATAAGTCTATTGAACGTATTAAACGTAAGAATAGATATTTGGTAAGCGGTGGTGCTGTTTGCGCTATCGCTTTTGTTGTTTGTTTACTAGTTAAATAAAATATTATGGCTGATGGTAAATATCCTTTTCTAGAATACATTGAAGAACCTGATAAAGAGAAAAAGTATAAGAAAGCTAGTGATTGTGGATGGTATGACCCTCATAATAACTTTTTAATTGGAGATAGTGGTGGTTTTCTTTTAAATATTAGACCCGGCAAATTTGTTAATACTGAACTTTTTAATGAAGCTGCTAGAACATATCAAGCCACAGGTAAATATACTCAATTTAAAGTTGATAGTATTCCTCATAGACAATTTAGACGTAGAGAATGTGATAGACGACGTAATGGTTTTTCTGCTCCTTGTTGGCAAAATCCAGATGGAAGTATAGAAGATGTTTGGATAACAGGTGGTCATTATAATTTTCTTAATTATACTCGTATGGAACGTACAGATGAATCATCTGTTATTGTTACTGAACATGGAGCGACTGCTAAAAAGATTTATAGTTTTCCTAGTTTTATTGATGCTCAATTTTGGACTTGGCAAATTATAGAATTTTGTAGACGTAATGGTTTACATCTTATTATTGATAAAACTCGACGTGGAGGTTTTTCTTATATTATGGCTGCTGATAGTTCTAATGAAGTTAACTTATCTAAACATAAAGTTGTTATTCATGTTGCAGCTGATAATAAGTATTTAATTAAACAAGGAGGTTTAAGTGATTTTGCTGTTAATAACTTAAAGTTCTTTGAAGAAAAGACTCCATTTAAAAGAGGTATATATAGTCCTACTACTGATAGTTTTAAACTTGGTTATCGTATGAAAAATGGAGTTGAAGCTGATGATAGTTGGTCTAGTTCTCTTTTAAGCGTTAGTGCTAATAATAATCCAGACTGTGCTATTGGTAAAGATGCTGTTACAATTAAAGTTGAAGAGTTATCTACAATGCAGAATTTTGATGAGTTTATGAATGTAACTGAACCTACAATGACTGTTGGTACTCGTACTACTGGTACTCTTATGGCTTGGGGAACTGCTACTGCTGCTAATATGCAAATATTTGAACAAAACTTTTATAATCCTAGAGCATTTGGATTTATGGCTTTTGAAAATGTTTTTGATAATGATGCTCGCAATGAAGTTTGTGGATTCTTTAAATCTTATGCTTGGGGTCTTGAAGGAGAGATAGATGGAGTTAAAGGATTTGATGAAGATGGAAATAGTAATCTACGAATAGGGCTTCAGCTTGCTGCACGAGAAAGAATTGAAAAGAAAAAGACTGCTAAGACTTTTGCAGAATATCTTAATTATCTTGGTCAGCGTGCTTTATTTCCTGCTGAATCTTTTAGTAGTGCTAGTGAAAATATATTTAGTAGTGAAGCTCTTAATAAGTTTGAAGATAAACTTCGAGTTGATAATAGTTATAAGTTTTACACTGATGGTGAACTATTTGAAGATGGAACTAAAAAGATTTATTTTAAATCTAATGCTCGTATAAGAATTGAAAATCCTGATATGAAAACTTATGATTATATTCAAGGAGTTCCTAGACGTGGTAACGAAGACCCTCATGGTTGTATAAGAGTTTGGTTTGCTCCAGAATATGAAGAAACATATATTAATGATAGACTTGTAAGAAGTATTCTTCCTGGTACTTATGTTGCAGTTTATGATCCTGTTGGTATTGATAAAGATAAAAAAGAAATTACTGATAGACATTCTCATAATAGTATATTTGTTATTGAAATGCCTAGAGAACGTAATGGATTTAAACCTAAATTATGTGCTGCATATTATGGGCGTACTGAAAGACTAGAAGAAGCTGATGAAAAGTTTTATCGTTTATGTAAATGGTATAATTGTATTGGTACTGGACTTGTAGAAATAAATCGTGGTGAAACTGTTTCTAATTTTCGTAAGTGGAAAGCTACTAAATATCTAGGTTATGAACCTTTATATGTTTGGGATTCTGCTGTTAAAGAAAAAGTTAGTACTAGTTATGGTTATAATATTGGTAGTGGATCTAAGAAACTAGATGGTCTTCGTCTACTTAAAGAGTTCTTATATGAAGTTATTGGTAAGAATGAATTTGGAGAAGATATTTATGTTTTTGAAAGATTTCTTGATTATCAAACAATTCTTGAACTTAAAAAGTTTAATGCCGAAGGTAACTTTGACCGTATATCTAGTCTTATACTTTTAGGTATATATTGGAAGTCTATTGATATTAAAGGTAAACGAGAACTTGCTAGTCGTAAGAAAGTTACAGAAGATAATGATAAAACAGATATTTTTAATAGACAATGGTTTTAAGATTAAACAAATAAAGATATGTATAATTTTGGTAGACTTGATTTTCCTAATCAGCATGTTAGTTATGCTGAAAAACAAGAAGTTGATTGGTATGCTAAATGTTGTGATTATGTTATAGAAGCTGGTATTGCTTGTAAAGCTGATTTTAATGTAGAAGAAAAGTTTAATATACTTCTTGGTAATATTCCTAGAGAATATTATAGAAAAACTCTTAATCCTTATAATGAGAAAGATGAAAATCTAACTCGTTTTCCAGCTACTATGCGTAATTATGATATGATGAAAGGTATTATTAGAAGATATATTGGTGAATATATTAAGAATCCACATGATTTTATTGTTGGAGCTAATAATCCAGAAGTTGTATTTGCTAGAGATGCTGAACTTGGTAAACAAATTATGATGCTTGCAGAACAAGCTGTTGCTAAGAAAATACAAGAAAGTTATATGCAGTTTGTTAATGAAGGTAATAATCCTGAACAATTTAATCCTGAACAAGCTGTTGATATTGAAGCTTTTATTAAAGAATTTAATGAAAATTTTATTGATGATATTAGTGCTCAAGGTCAAGATTTAATTAATGTTATTGATGATTTAACTGATGCTTTTACTATATACGCTAGAGCTTATTTTGAATTTGTTGCTTTTGGAGCTTGTTATACATATAGAGATGTTGTAGGTAATCAATTAATTAAACGTGTTGTTAGTGTTAGAGATGCTTTTCCTGTTCCTAATGATAGTATGTTTGCAGAAGATTATGATATGTTTGCTGAACGTCGTATGTTGACTAAACAACAAATTATAGATGAATTTTATGAATATCTTTCTGAAAAAGAACGTGAAGCTCTTGATACATATTATCAATATAGTGCTACTACTTCTAGTGATAAAGCACTTTTAAATTGGGATAAGTATATGTATTATTTTGGTGATATATGTAGTAAATTTAATAAAGATGATTTGCAACATATTAAGAACACTAATATAATGGCTCGTGATGCTAATAATGGTTTATTTGAAGTTTGGCATACTGTTTGGAGAGGTGAAATAAAAGAAGGTATTCTTACATATAGTAATGGAGCATTTGTTACAACAAGAATTGTTGATGAAACTTATCAGCTTAACCCTGCTGGTGGTGATATTAGTATTGAATGGGTGTGGCGTCCACAAGTTTATGAGAGCGTTAGAATTGGTTCTCGTGCTACAAGTATATATCCTTATAAGGCTCGTCCTATTGCTTACAATAGGAATGGTAAACTTCCTTATAATGGTATTGCAGAACTTTTGCCTGGTTTTGGAAGATTTAGCGTTGTAGATACAGTTATTCCTTATCAAGTATTTCGTAATATAGTTTCTTATCATAGAGAAATGGCTATTGCTAAAAATAAGATGAATGTTCTTATGATTGCTAAATCTCTTCTTGGTAAAAAACCTGCTGAAACTATATATCGTATGGCTGCTGATGGTGTACTTTATATTGATGATGAAGATGATGCTAATTTAGTTAAAGCACAAAATGTTCGTTATCTTGAAAGTCGTATGAATAATTATATTACGGAACTTGGGCAACTTATTCAAGAGATTGAACAGACTGCTAAAATGGAATGTGATATGACTCCACAACGTTATGGTGAGATTGCTAATAGTGCTGGTAAAGGAGTTACTGATGAAGCAGTTATTCGTGGAAGTATGGGTTCTGTTATTATTGAATTTATATTTGATAAAATGAGAGAACGAGATTATCAAGCTGAAATGGATTATACTAAACTTGCTTGGATTGATGGTCTTAATACTTCTTATAAAACTAAAGATGGTGATATTAGATATTTAAGTCTTGATGTTAATAGTCATATATTTGCCAATTATATTGTTACTTGTAAAACTTCTGTTAAAGAACGCGAGAAACTTGAACAATATAAACAACTTGCATTTAGTGCTGCTCAGAATGGTAATATGGATATGGCTAATGCTGCTATACGTGGAGATAATGTTGCTCAAATTAGTAAGCTTATTGATAAGTATCAAAACATTCAACGTGAACATGAACTTGATGTTGAACGTGTTTCTCAACAAACAGAACAACTTCGTCAAGAATTTGAACTTGCTAAGATTGATAGAAAAGCAGAACAAGATAGAGAAACTATTAGAGTTGAAAAATATCTTGATGGTCAAATTGAAGCTATGAAAGCAAATGCTAATATTATGAGTTTTGATAATGGTCTTAGTGATGCTGAAAAGAGTCAAGCTGAAGAACGTATGGAAAATGCTAGACTTAATCTTGAACGTAGTAAACTTAGTTTAGATGCTCAAAAGACTTCTGTTGAAGCACAACTTAAAGAAAAAGAATTAGCTGTTAAACTTAAAGAAAGTGATGATAAAGTCAAGATTGCAAAAACGAATAAAAATCGTTATGATAGTAAAAGTAAATAATCGGCTGACTTTTAAATTTTGTTCATAATAGGGCTGGACTTGCTTGTGAAAGTAGGTTCAGCCCATTTTCATTTTTATTTACATCACATGAGCCATTTTAAGCTCATTTTAAGCACTTTATTTATTTCGTGATAGATTAATTATTATGATAAAATTTGATTCATACACGGCTTCTCTGAAAGCGACAGGTTAGGTTATCAGTAATAAATATCCTAGTTAGCAATAGTATGTTAGTCGGCAAATCGGCTTAAAGGTGAACATATTTTAACGATACAAGTAAAACTCGTATTATTATTATAGTTTATATTTGTGATATAGTAATTAATTAAAAACAAAGAATTATGCCTAATTTTGATAGTTTTGGTTTTAATGGTGAAACATCTAATGGTGATGGAAAACCTACTGACGACATGACAGACCTTGATACAGGTAAAACAGGGCAGTTAGATGCTGATGGTAATCCTATTGATGATATTACTAGTGGTAGTAATGGAAATGGGGATAGTAAGACTAATGCTAATAAAGATGACCGATCTTCATCCTCCACGGGGGGTCAGCCTACTAGTAAAGCAAATGATGCTGATGCTGAACATGGTTTAGAAGAAGGTACTATTATCGAAGATGGAGATAATAAATATACTGTTGATAAAGACGGTAATCTTATTGACGATAAAGGTAATATCTTTAAAGCTAAAAATGAAGTTGCTACTTATCTTAAAGAATTTGAAGTAGAAGATACTAAAGAAGATAATACTATTGATGTTAAATCAATTCAAGAACTTGTTGGTGTTTCTGTTACTTCAGAAGATGGTAAAGCAGTTACTTTTGAAAATACTCCTCAAGGAGTTGCAAGTTATATTCAATCCGTTCTTGATTTAAAACGTGATGAATTTGCTCAAGCTGGTGTTAATAAATTATTTGAAGATTATCCTATTGTTGGTGATTTTCTTAATTATTATGTTGCAAATGGTAATTCATTTGAAGGCTTTGGTGAACTTCGCGATAGAAATGGTATTGAAGTAGATGAAAATAATGTAAGCCAACAAGAAGCTATTGTTCGTGAGGCGTTTAAGGAATTTAATCGTCGTGGTAATGTTGATAAGTATATTCAATATCTTAAAGATAGTAATGAGCTTTTCAATGTTGCTAAAGAAGAACTTGAAGCTCTTCAGAAAGCTGATAATGAAATGCGTGAAGCCAATGCTAAAGAAGCTATGCGAGTTAAAGCAGAAGAAGAGAAACAACTTGTGGAATTTTGGAATGGAGTTAAAGAATGTATTGATAAACGACAAATTGCTGGTTATCGTATTCCTGAAACTGTTATTATTGAACGTAATGGAAAACAAATTTCTACTACTCCAGAAGATTTCTTCAATTATGTTTATCAAGTTGATGATAAAGGACTTTCTCGTTATGAAAATGATTTAATGAAGTTATCTCCTGCTGAAAGACGCGATGAAGAACTGCTTAAGGCTTGGCTTAAATATACAGGTAAAGGTTATGATAGTTTGATAGAAATGGCTGTTTCTGATAAAGAAGCTAAAAAGTTGAAACTTACTGCTAGTCAACGTAAAACTACAAAAGGAGCTATTAAAATAACTAAACCTGACAGTAAAAAAGACGTTCTGAAAGATGAGCGTTTTGGTTATTAACATAATAGTAAATTTGTAGATGAAAACATTACGTGTTATTGGACAAACTCGTTATGAAGATAGAGGTTATTCTAATGAAGAATCAATTGCTTATCTTCAGCTTCAAAAGCCAGAAGAAATTAATAGTTTTCTGACTTATAATTATGGTATGGATGATGACCGTTTTCCTTTAAGTTTTATTACTGAAGGTCAAGGTAGTCGTGGTATTAAAGATGTTGCTACTGTACAATGGACTTGGAAAACTATGGGTCGTATGAAGTTTACAGACTTTGTAACTTACTTTAATACTGCTGTTACTAAACCCGGTCAAAATGGTAGTGAATTTGAAGTTCACTTCTCTACTCATTGGTTTATTGAACAACATGGTCTTACTGCTCCTGATGGTGTTACTCAAGTTCGTATTCAGAAAGACTTAGGTGAATCTGCTTATGGTTATGCTTATCTTTTGAAACTTACTTCTCCTAATCCTGATGCTTATGTTGACCTTCAATGGTTGACTAAAGGTATGTATTGGGCAATGAGTGCTCCTACTGTTTCTGAATCTTATTCTAAAGGTAACAGAAGCAATACTATGGGTCCTGCTGGAATGACTTCTCAACTTGAGTTTTATCGTTATTCTAAAGAAATAGCTGGTAATCTTGCTAATGTTGTTACTCAATATCAATTCCAAAATGATAATGGTGGTACTTCTAATCTTTGGATTAACGAAGAGATGCGACAGTTCAATTTGCACATGAGAGTAATGAACGAAGAACGTTTGTGGAAGTCTGAATATAATCGTTTACCTGATGGTACTATTCCTTTGAAAGACCATGATAATGGTAAACCTATTCCTCGTACTGCTGGTATGTTAGAAATTTGTCGTGAATCTAACTACGATACTTATGGTGAAGTTCTGACTCTTAACAAACTTGAACGTACAATCGGTGATGTTCTTGACCGTGATACTCAAGATGGCGATAAGAATGTAGTTCTTATGGGTGGTAAAGGATTTATTCGTGACTTTGAAATGGCTATCAGAACTGATGCTAAAGAAAACGGATTTATTACTCCTCTTGGTGAAAAGATGATTCAAGATAATGGTGATGGTCTTTCTTATGGACGTTACTTTAATAAGTATAAAACTCCAGATGGATATATCATTACTGTTATTCATAATGCTTATTTCGATAAGGGTACTGATGCTGAAGCTGCTAAGCAAAATGGTATGATTCATCCTACTACTGGCTTGCCTATTACTTCTCATCAAGCTGCTTTGGTTGATATGAGTAATTATAAAGGTAATCAGAATGTTCGTATAGTACGTCAAAAAGGACAGGCTTATAAAGCTAAAGTTATTGAAGGTATGACTGATATTCCTGCTTGCTGGGGATTGCCTAATACTAATCATGCAGCTACTGAAATTGATATGGCTCGTTATGAAGTTAAAGGCTCTATTGGTTTGCAGGTAGATAACACTACTAAGATGTTCTTATTGAAATGTGTATTATAATCATTTAAAAGAAGCTATTTAAGATATGGATTTTAACAAAGTAAATGAAGCTAATAAAGCAGGAGAAAATACTCCTGCTGCTTCTAATATAAATACAGATAAACAGGTTATACCCCCCGTAGAGGATGGAGTAGATAAACAGCCTGCTAATACAGTAGGATTTAGAGATGAAAGTCTTGATGAACCTTATACTGAAAAACGAACTATTACTATTAATTTAGTTACTAATTATTCATTATATCGTAGAGTTAATGATAAAACATTACCTAAACGAATGGATAAGATTGGTAGTTGTGTTCGTAGTTCTCGTACTCTTTCTTCTAATAAAGGTGAGATTGAATCTTATTTTCCTGCTTTAATTGGTCTTGCTCCTAATAATGAAAACTTTATTTCACGGGTTAAGGCTTATCTTAATAATATTAGTGTTTCAGTTGATGAACTAGGTAAAACTTTTGATATTTCTTTCTTTTGGAATCGTAAACGAGATTATCTTCGTTTTAGAGCTGAAGAAGAAGCTATTGAAACTGCTTATATGAATAGTGACCGTAAAGGAGTTAAAGAACTTAGAGAAGCTCTTGAAGCTAAGATTACTAAGTTAAATCTTCTTGAAAGTGAAAAGTATAAATATGGTTATCCTATTGTTCTTGATGATTACTTAATTTATCGTCATTGTTTATTATATAAAGATGTAGCTAAAGATATTGCTCTTATTAATTCTGACCCATCTATTAGATTCTATTTTAAAGATGACCAAAGAGAAGTTGAGCGTCTTGCTAAACATCGTCAGGAAATTAATTCTGCTAAAGGCAATTATGTTAAACTTCTCACGAATAGTGATTTGTTTGATGCTGTATTTATTCAATACTGTGTTGCCAATAATATTAATATTCCTAACGGTATGGCTATGGATATTGTTGATAAACAATCACATCTTGATAAATTTAGTACAAATGAACCTGCTAAGTTTAATAAACTTTGTAATGATAAAGATATTACTATTAAATCTTTAATTGAGGTTCTTATTTCTCGTGGAGAATTTATCAGAGCAATTCATAATCAGAATATTACTACTCCTGATGGCGAGTTCATTGGTGCTAATGTTAAGGAAGCTGTTATGTGGTTTAAAAATCCTACTAATAGTGCTCTTGTTAGTGCTTATAAAAATAAACTTAAAAACATTTGATTATGAACATTGGGGAGATGCACGTGACGTTCAGAGAACTAGCACAACAGATGGGTATGCAGACCGTCCGTGCTATTCTCATGGAAGATATAGATATTTGTCTTAATGCTGCTATAATTGAAAAAGCTAGAAATGTAATAGTAGAAAACGTTGGACCAGTTCCTTATAATGATAAGGTTGCTCGACAAAATGCTTCTATTAGTCCTGTTAATGCTCTTAGAACTTTATACACAGCGGGTACTGTTAACGGCGGAGATATTACAGGTAATGGAACAGAAGTTGACCCTTATAAAATTAATATTGATAGCGACGGAATAATGCTATATACAGGCTTTCAAGTTAGTTATAATGGTAAGACAATTTATGATTGCAGAATTATTGAAGCTGAAGATTTAGGTCAAACGCTAAGAGATTTTTGTAATCGTGCTGCGAAAGATGCTCCGATAGTTACTATATTTGGAGATGAATCTGGTATTAATGTTGATATATATACTGGGCGTAATAATACAGTTAAACCTCAATTAGTTAAATATCTTTATATCAAAGAACCTGCTAAAGTTAAGTTTGATGAAGATAGAGAAGAAGATTGGGTTAATTGTGATTTACCTCCTTATTTACATATGGAAATAGTTATGCGTGCAGTACAGATTTATCTTGCTAGTATTGGTGCTACTTCTAATGGAGCTGATAAACAAAGTTAAATTCTAAATTAAATTAAAAATGAGACAGTTTTTGTTAGCGGGCAATGTCGCTTATGGAGCGAGCTTACCTCTTGCTGCTGGAGCGGTTGCTTTTACTTATCTTGCTAATGGCGAGGAAACGATTGACGCTGACGGTACTAAGATTACCGATAAGTTTTACATTAATCTTGGTCGTGAAGCAAATGGTCCAGTAGTTCTTCCAGCTTATAAGAAACATCTTACTTTTGTTAAAGGTGTTTATCAAGTTGCTACTACTTTCTCTGCTAATCTTACTATCGGAGATGTAAATGCTTATTCTGATTATTCTATTATGATTGCGAAGAAAGGATTAAAGTTCAATGAACGTAATCGTTGGACTGCTACCATTCATACTGGTCTTAATCCTACTGCTAATGATGTAGCAAAGAAATTAGCTAACCAAATTAATAATAATACTGTTGGGCATGGCATTAAAGCATCTGTGGCTGATGCTAAAATCACTCTAACTGCTGAGTCTAAAGGTATTGATTATAAAATTCTTGGTGCTGATGAATTAGCTGGTATAGCTGTTACAGTTACAGATCACGGTTTACCTGCTTATGGTGACGCTGCTTATATTACTGATTTAGCTAATAAGGCTGCTGCTGATGCAGGTATTGAATATACTTACCGTGATACTTATACTGAACTGTATCCTGCATATCCTATTAATCCTTTGAAGCAACCTGATAGTGCAGATGCTGGATATACTATCTTTACGCTTCGTTTTGCTGTTCCGCGTGAAATGAAAACTAG